>SDBU01001303.1_pt1 | contig 36094 bp, 45 predicted proteins | sample 2277071 | NCBI WGS metagenome assembly SDBU01 (sample SAMN10397929, study PRJNA504765) | marine sediment metagenome | isolation source: marine sediment core GS08_GC12, 126 cmbsf | place: Arctic Ocean: Gakkel Ridge, Loki's castle | collected 2008 | reverse complement strand
GAGAGCCAATGGCTTAATGGCTTGCTGGTCGGTGGCGCTTCTTTAAAGCCCAAAGAGTTCTTGCAAATAGTTAGAAAAGTTGTATAATCGGGCTATGACTGATTATCAGAAAATGAGTTTTTACAATCCGACCTGTGGCAGCCTTAAGTTTGAAGATGTAGTTGAGGAAGTTTTTAATTATATCAAAAAAAAGCATAACGGTCAGTATGAAATAGTTGTTGGCTGTGATTCTTCTTCGGGCGAGCAGCCTGCTTTTCCGGTTGTTCTGGTTGTTTTGAGAAAGGGCAGAGGAGGCAGGTTTTTTCTGGCTAAGATAAATTACCGGGACAAGAAAAAGTTCTATTCTTTCCGGGAGAGGATTTTAGAAGAGGTTTATCTATCTTGCGAGGTGGCTTTAAAGTTTAGGGATGCCTTTAAGGCAAGAGTGGAGAAATCTTCTAGTTCGCTTGCTTATCAATTTGAATACATTCACGCTGATGTTGGCGCTACTGGTCCAACCAGAGAAATGATTAAAGAAGTGGTCGGTTTAATCAAAAGCAATGGCTTCACTCCAAAGATAAAGCCAGAGGCATTTGCCGCCTCAATTGTCGCTGACAGGTTTAGTTAGATTAGATATGAAGGGCTCGACAGCTTTTTCTACTAAGTAAATGACAGCTAATCAGATAAGACAAAAGTTTTTAAAGTTTTTTGAGGAAAAGAACCATAAGGTTATTCCTTCTTCTTCTTTGGTTCCAGAGAATGACCCAACGGTTTTATTCACGACAGCTGGTATGCAGCCGTTGGTGCCATATTTACTTGGCGAGAAACATGCCCTGGGCAAGCGATTGGTTAATTCTCAAAAGTGTTTACGGACTGATGATATTGAAGAGGTGGGTGATAATACTCACTTGACTTTTTTTGAGATGCTCGGCAACTGGTCGCTCGGCGATTATTTTAAGCGAGAAACAATTGAATGGAGTTTTCAATTTTTGTTTAAAGAGCTGGCTATTTCTGTTTTTGAGGGTGACAAAAGCCAGGGTATTCCGCGGGACGAAGAATCAGCCAAAATCTGGCAAGAGCTGGGAGTGAGCAAAGAGCGGATTGTTTATCTGGGCAGAGAAGATAACTGGTGGGGTCCTGCTGGCAAGACCGGACCTTGTGGGCCTGATACTGAAATATTTTATTGGACAGGTAGAGAGCCAGCCCCAGAAAAGTTTGACCCAGATGATGAACGCTGGTTTGAAATTTGGAATGATGTCTTTATGGAATATAATAAGCAAGAGGACGGCAGTTTTGTTGCTTTGGCTCAAAAGAATGTTGATACAGGTATGGGCTTGGAAAGAATAGCAGCAGCTTTGCAGGCCAAAGACAATGTTTTTGAAACTGACTTGTTTTTGTTGATTATTAAACAGATTAGAGAATTGGCTTTAAAAAAAGGAGAGCAAGAAGAAAGAATTATTGCTGACCACATTAAAGCTAGTGTCTTTATTCTGGCTGAAAAGATTTGCCCTTCAAACTTGGAAAGAGGTTATGTTCTGCGCCGTTTGATTCGTCGGGCAATAAGGTATGGGAAGTTGTTGGGCATTGAAAAGGACTTTACAGCTGTTTTAGCTGAACAAGTTATTGAGATTTACAAAGAACCGTATCCTGAACTAGTTGCTAACCAAGAGTTTATTTTTTCCGAACTCAACAAAGAAGAGGACTGTTTCAGAAAAACCCTAGAAAAGGGATTGAAAGAATTAAATAAACTATTTCCAATTGGAAAGCATGAAAGAGTCAAAGCAGGAGAAGAGATGAAAACATTCAACAGAGTAGATGCAAAAAAAGCGTTTTATATTTTTCAAAGTTTCGGCTTTCCATTGGAGATGATTCAAGAAGAATTGGCGAGACGAGTTTTATTGGTTGATGAACAGGAGTTTAAAAAAGAGTTTAAAAAACACCAGGAGCTGTCCCGGACTGCAGCAGCTGGCAAGTTTAAGTCAGGTTTGGCTGACCAGTCAGAGAAAACAATTAAATGTCATACTGCTGCTCATTTGCTTTTAGCAGGTTTGCGGGAGGTGTTGGGCTGTCAAGTTGAACAACGTGGTTCTAACATTACTTCAGAAAGAATCAGATTTGACTTTACTTTTGACCGCAAGCTGACAACTGATGAGCTTAAGAGAGTAGGGGAGTGGGTTAATGATAAAATAGAGCAGGGTTTGGAGGTTAAAGTAGAGGAGATGACAGTTGAGGAGGCCCAGAAGCAAGGCGCTCTAGCTTTCTTCCGTGATAAATATCCAGACAAGGTTAAGGTCTTTACGGTTTTTAATAAAGAAACAGGAGAGGTTTTTTCCAAAGAGATTTGTTCTGGCCCGCATGTTTGCAATACTTCTGAAATAGGTAAACTTAAGATTACAAAAGAGCAATCTTCCAGCCAAGGCGTTCGCCGTTTCCGCGCTGTTTTAGAGTAGATGCTTCCAGCCCAAGAAATTTTTGAATACCATCAACTCGTCCCCGGTGGCTTTTTTGATATAGCAAGGATAATAGGAATGCAGAGGCAAGGAAAAAAATTGACCAGAAATAGTCTCTATTTTTTTTGTAACTAATAAAAAACTCCGTGATGTTTATTTCAAACATCACGGGAGTGAATGCTTAGGAGTATAACCGGCCACTATTTATTTTTCGGTTGATAATATTGTCTAAACAATCGGAATACTCCGTAAGAGGTATCAAATCTGTTCTCATCCAAAAGAAAAATGTCCCAGAACGCTTTGGAAAACTCCATATCTATCCAATATGTACAAAGAGTCATAATACTAATTTTTTGCTGATAACGCACTCTTTTAAGCTTTCCTATGTCAATTACCCATATATGGAATGGTGCCATTTTTCTCATCGCAATCTGCTCTCGCTCAGCGGAACCCATGCCCATTTCAGTCAATACTTTTAGACTTGGCACTACAATGATGGCGGCTACATAAGGACTGTCATTATCAAGTAATCTTTTCAGGGTTGCAATTCCAGTGGTGCAAACTTTCTTTGCGAATATATCAGAAATTAGCCCTGAGAACTCTTCTTTAATTGCTCCTAGCCATCGTTGGTTCGCACAATAAATTAGCAATTGATTTCTCTCTATTTTTTTATCTTTCATGCTTTGCGCATCTCCTTTTGGGAAAAATTGGATTGGAAAAGATCAAATAGAGTCAAAAACCTAACTGATTTACTTTAGCAAAATTACCAAATTTAGTCAATAATCCATAATGAGTAGATCTTGATTGAAAATCGGGGCCATTAAGCTTTATCGGCAGGTAAAAGTCTATTTTTTTAGTCAGATGCTATGACTTACAAATTTTTTATTACTCCAAGCGCAGGAAACTTCCGGACTTCCTCTCTCAACTCGCCCCACGGCGGTTTTTCCTTGACTTTTTTGAGAAGTTTGCTAATATCAGGTTGTTCTTTTTAGTGGGAGCTTTTTTATGCACTTTGTTTGTAATAGAGTAGAGGAGGTAAAGAAATGAAAAGAGTATTTTTGGCCATCACCATTATAATAACCTTAACCCTTTTCTCAGCTGTAGTTTATGCAGCTAACCCGGCTGATTTGACTACGAACCACAGACCGTTCATATCCGAGTTTTACAAGGTCGGATATGACGACGGTCCAAGGTTTGCTTGTGTCAATTGGCCCCTTGATGAGACTGCCAACTTTCAGATTTTCAATTGGCAGAATCGCAAAGGTGATGTTCGTTCGAGCCAGCTCATAATAGCCAAGAAGTTTTCTTCTTGGCTGGACGGGGCAGTTGATGTCATATTCACAGAGGATGTCATATTCACAGGGAACGAGCTGTCAGAAAATGTGATAGCTGATGCTCACTGGGGCGCATTAGGGGTTGGTCTGATTATGCCTTTGGAATATGGCGGAGATCTGAAAGTGGGGCCGAGAGTAACGATTTTGGGCCTCACTACTTTTGCGACTTTGTCTAAGGTAGAAAAGCCATTATGGGGATTCAGTAGAGCCCTTGTAAAAGGCGTCAAGGCAGAGATTGCTTATGGCAGTGATACTTGGTTTGTTCGGGTCTGCAGAGAGTTTAAAACTTCTTTCGGGACCTTTGTTCCCGAATCCAGGAATAAGCTGACTGAAGAAGAGAACTTCTTTGGTCTGGCGCTTGGATTCATACCGAACCCGAACTAGTTAGTTTCAAACCCTCCGCGAGCTCTTTAGAGCTTTCGGAGGGATTTTTATTGACTTTTTGGGGGAAAAATGGCAAAATGACAGAAAGTTTTTATGGAAGTTGAGTTTGTACATTATAAACATTAATAGAGGGGTGATGAAGATGAAAATCCCGGAGATGAAAGTTAGTTTGTTGATAGTGATTGTTTCATTGTTAATCATGGTTCTTATGTTTTCAGGAATACCACAGGATGCGTATAAAGCATACAGGAAAACTCACAGAGGTGATCGTTGGCGAATGTTTAGATATTACCAAACAGCCAGATGGGAAGGTGTTCCTGCGGCTCTTGATAGGTACGGCGTAGAACCAGAATCTGATAATTAACGAAGGTTTATGAAGGAGGGCAATAAGGTGATTGTGCAAACTTTTTTAGAAGGCATAAGAGCAATAATTGATGCTATGAAACCAATGGTTGAGGATGCTATTGTATTTATTGTGGATCCTGAAGCTAGGGCTATATCAGAATTTAAATACCTGAATGGGAATCCAATGTCCGTAAGAGATGCCAGAAGAAATGGGTTAATGAGGGATTAGAAAGGAGAATAAGATGACAGATAAAAACAGGCAGAAATATAAGTATGGTCAAGAAGTAAAAGATGGCGATATTGTTTTTGCCGAAGGTAGAGATGGCGTTTTATTCGTTTTCCTGCCAAGGGATATCGTAGAACTTCCTGGTTATCAAAAGGAAGAATTGTGCATTATCTATGTTGTCAGAGTTGGACTTTCTGACTGGGCGGGGCAGGAAGTAGTAGATGCCTTAGGCGCTTTATCTTTGTTAGACCGTTTGGGTAGTTTTGACGAAGAGCGTCGCAAAGGACGACCTTTTTCTCGAATTTTGGGTAAAGTGTTTTTAAGGGCTAGGTACTTTGGCCACGGTGAGCAGTAGAGCCAGTAAAAGTATTGAGATGAGTATTGATAGAGGAAGCGGAAAAAGGAAAAAAGGAGGGCAAGGCGAAAGGATAACAGGAGGTCTATTTTAGAGCGTATGCGGTTGTTTCGTAGTAAACCTACAAGATAGCCGCTTTTTTTATTGCATTAAAGGATTTGTTTTGTTAGAATAGGGAGTGTATAATAATTGCATATATGCCTAAAAAAATAATTGATGTTTTGCCGCCGGGAGAAGATCAAGGAAGAAATAATGTAGAGCCGGTCGTTAAGCGAGTAACTAGAACGCCGGCTGTCCAGAAACCGGTTGTCCGGGAAAGTAGGTCTAAACCAAGAAGAAAGTTCCTGCCTGTTTGGGCTTGGGTTGTTTTGCTAGCGCTTGTTGCTTTGGGCAGCGGGTTTTTGTTTTTAACTTTCCGTTCCTCGCTTGAACTTACTTTAGCTATTAGTCAGGAAACATTGAATTTAACAGAGGAGCTTGAGGCTTCTACCGAGCAAATAGAACTTGATTTAGGAGCAATGGTTATGCCTGCCCAGTATTTTGAAGAAGAGGTTGAAGGAGAGCAAGTTTTTCAAGCCACTGGACAGGGAGCTGAACAAGCCAAGGCAGAAGGTATTATTACTGTTTTTAACAAACACAACCCGCCTGAAAGAATTAGTTTAAGAGCAACTACTCGTTTTCTTTCTGCTCAAGGCAGCAAGATTTTCAGAAGTCCAGATAAGATCACTCTGGCGCCAGCCAAGATGGAAGGGGGTAAAGTAATTGCCAGCCAGACAAGTATTAAAGTAGTGGCTGACGAGGCAGGAGCGGATTATAATATAGGGAATTCTAATTTTTCAGTACCGGGCCTAGCTGGCACGGAGTTGTATTATAGTATTTGGGCAGAATCAGCAGTTGCTATGTCAGGCGGTTTTAAAAAAGAAGTAGCACAAGTATCAGCCGAGGACTTGGCAAAAGCAGAAGATAATCTTAAAGAAAAGCTAAAGCAATTGGCTTTGGCGGGTTTGAAGAATAAAATGGGAGCAGAATTTGTTTTTAATGAAGAAAGCTTTTCAGAAGATGACTTTTCAGTTATTTGTTCTGAAGAAGAAGGCGCTTTGGTCAGTCAGTTCAGTTGCCAGGGAATGATTAAACTGGCTGGGCTTGCTTTTAGGGTGCAGGACTTTAAAGAGGTTGCCCTAGTTTTAATTGAGAGTCAAATGACTTCCACGGAATCTTTTAGAGAAGAGACTTTAACTTTAGATTTTATTCCGAGAACTGTCTTGCTTGGAGAAGGTAAGATGATTGTTGAGCTTGATGTTGAGGTTAAAACTTTTAAACCATTCGAGCCAGATGTTTTGCTTGGCCGTATTGCTGGTCAGTCAGAAGAGGGGATTGAAGCGGTGTTGGCTGATAATTATCAGCAGGTGGCTGATGCAGAGTTTAAGTTTTCGCCCTTTTGGGTAGGCAGAGCGCCTAATAATGTTGAAAAGATAAGGGTTGAGTTGACTTTTTAGCCCTAATTTGTTACTCTAGAGAATGAGATGGTTTCAAAACTCTTTCGTAGCGAAAATTTAGAGTTTTTTGAGCGAGGCGAGGAAAACAAGTAAAAAGGTTTGAAGCCGTAGCAGAGCTACGGTGAAGGCTTTTTTGCGCAGTTTGACGAAGCCGCAGCCAAAAAAGAATAAATTGCAGTAGAAAGAGTCTTGAAATCATCTCTACAACAATGAAACAAGAAAGAGTAAAAGAGCGAGGTCAAGTTATTGAAGCCTTGCCCAGTCTTTTATTTAAAGTCAGATTAGAAGATGGGCATGAAATGCTTGCTCATTTAGCAGGCAAATTAAGGATTTATCGCATCAAGGTTTTGCCTGGTGATAAGGTTTTAGTTGAGAGAACACCTTATGACAAAAACAGAGGCAGGATTGTTTATCGGTTGAAATAAATAATCCTTTTTACCCTCCTTCACTTTGTTTCAGAGGGTCTAAGAGCTCATAAACTCACGAATGCTATGCATTCGTTCATTAACGATTTCTAACATGAAAGTTCGACCATCAGTAAAAAAAATGTGTAAGAAGTGTAAAGTCGTTAGACGAAAACGACGTGTTTATATTATCTGCGAAAATCCTAAACATAAACAAAGACAAGGGAAATAACATGCCAAGAATTGCCGGGATTAATATCCCTGACAACAAACAAATAGTTATTGCTCTAACCTATATCTTCGGCATAGGCCGATCTTCGGCTTTAAAGATTCTAGAACAAGCCAAAGTGCCAGCCAGCAAAAAAGCCAAAGATTTAAGCGAGCAAGAAGTAAACCTTTTAAGGAAAATCATTGAGAAAGATTGCAAGATAGAAGGGGATTTGAAAAGGGAAGTAATCAGCAATGTTAAACGTCTTAAAGAAGTGAGATGTTGGCGAGGCGTTAGGCATCTTAAAGGTTTGCCAGTCAGGGGTCAGAAAACAAGAAAAAACTCCAGAACAATCCGTGGTAATGTTAGAAAAACAGTCAGTTCTGGCAGGAGATCAGCCCCAGCGCCTAAATAATAAATTATGGGAAAGAAACGAGTTATCAAAAAAACTGAAGAGGAATTGATTCAAGAGAAAGAAAAGGTTGACCAGAAATTAAGAAAAGAGATTAAGGTTCAATCTTCAGGAGCTTTTAGAAAAGGCAAAATCTTTATTTCCTCAACTTACAACAACACCTTAATTAGTTTAACTAATCAAAAAGGCGATGTTTTAGTTTGGCGGAGCGCCGGCAGTATTGGTTTTAAAGGTACTAAAAAAGGCACTTCTTTTGCTGCTTCTAGGGTGGCTGAAGCAATTGCCTTAGCTTGTCAAAAGTTTAGAATCAGAGAGATTGAAGTTTTTGTTAAAGGTATTGGCGGAGGCAGGGACACTGCCTTGAAGACATTAGCTAACCGAGGTCTAGAGATTGATCAAATTCGTGATGTTACACCAATGCCCCATAATGGTTGCCGTCCTAAGAAGCCGCGAAGAGTATAATTTATGCCAGAAAGTATTTGTAAAATTTGTCGGCGTCAGAACCAGAAATTATTCCTGAAAGGAGAAAAATGCTTGTCACCCAAGTGTCCTTTTATTAAAAGACCCTATCCGCCTGGCCTTAAAAAGAAACGACGTCGTTTCAATGTTTCTGAATACAGCAAAGAATTATCAGAAAAACAAAAGCTGAAGAACTATTACGGTTTAAGGGAAAATTCTTTCAAGAAATATGTCAAAGGGGTTTTGGACAAAAGAGGCAAAGTAGAGGATGCCACCCTTCTTTTAATTAGAAATTTAGAAAAACGGCTTGATAATGTTGTCTTTAAGATGGCTTTTGCCAAGTCAAGAAGAGAAGCCAGAGAATTAGTTAATCATAGCCATTTTTTGGTTAATAATAAGCCAGTTAATATTCCTTCTTTCCAAATTAAAAAGGGCGATGTTATTAGTATTAAGAAAAGCAAAAAAGAAAAGATTATTTTCAAGAATCTAGCAACAACCCTTAATAATTACCAAGCGCCTGCTTGGTTGAAAATAGACATAAAAAACTTGTCAGGCGAGGTGGCTGGCGAGCCAACCATAGAAGATGTCGGTTCTTCGGTGGATATCCCAGCCATTTTTGAGTTTTATTCTCGTTAGTAAGTATTCGTAAGATTCACAGACAATATCTAGCCAGCTAAATATTATCTGTTCGTCAACGATTTTTAACATGATACCTTTACCATCTAAGCCAAAGCTTATTAAAAAAGACAAAAACAAAGCTGTTTTTCAAATTGAAGGCCTTTACCCGGGTTACGGCGTAACTTTAGGCAATGCTTTGAGAAGAGTTTTGCTTTCTTCTCTTGAGGGAGCGGCTATTATCCAGGTTAAAATTAAAGGTGTTTCCCACGAATTTTCTACTATTTCTGGCGTAATGGAAGATGTTATTATGATATTGATGAATTTGAAGAAATTGAGATTTAAGATGTTTACAAACGAACCTCAAACCGTTAGTTTGTTGGTGAAAGGGGAGAAAGAAATTAAAGGTAAAGATTTTAAATTATCTGGCCAAACAGAATTAACTAATCCAGAAGCCCATATTGCCACCTTGACTAAATCTTCTGTTTCATTGGATATAGAGGCAGTTGTTGAAAAAGGGGTTGGCTATCAGCCTTCGGAAATGAGAGAAAAAGAAAAAGCAGAAGTAGGTGTTTTACCTCTTGACGCTATCTTTACGCCAATTAGAACAGTCAGTTTTGATGTGGAGAGTATGCGTGTTGGCAAGCGCACTGACTTTGATAGATTGAATGTTGAGCTTGAAACAGACGGCACAATTACGCCTCAAGAAGCTTTGCAGAGAGCTTTAGATATTTTACTCAAGCATCTCTTTTTGCTTTTTGAAACACTTGGCAAATCCGAGAAAAAAGAGAAGCCCGTTTCCGCCTCTGCCAAGACTTCGGCGGACAAAGCAAAGCCTAAGAAGGAAAAACCAGCTAAGAAAAAGCCTGCTCCGGCTCAAAAACCAGTTGTTAAGAAATCAGCAGACAAGCCCAAGAAAAAATAGTATGCGTAAGAGAATATCAATCAGAAAATTTGCTAGACCAAAGTCCCAACGCAAAGCATTGCTGCAGTCTTTAGCTATGCAGCTTTTTCTGAAAGGTAGGATCAAAACAACTGAAGCCAAAGCCAAAGAATTAAGAAAAACAGCTGAAAAGTTTATCACTAAAGCAGGAAAAGGGGATTTGCCTGCTAGACGACAGCTTTTACGTTCTTTGTCTGAAAAAGTAGTCAAGAAACTGATTGATGAGATTGGACCGAAGTATAAGGCGCGGCAGGGTGGTTATACCAGAGTGATTAAACTAGGACCAAGGCAGAGCGACGGCGCCAATATGGCAATAATTGAACTTGTATGAAAAGACAAACTCACAATTTAGATGCCAGTGATAGGCCCTTGGGCAGGCTGGCTGTGGAAATAGCTATTTTATTACGTAGTAAACACAAGCCGGGTTTTATGCCTCATAAGGATGAAGGTGATTTTGTGGTTGTTGATAATATTAATAAGATGAAGATTACTGGTGGGAAAATGCAAACTAAAATATATCGGCATCACACTGGCCATCCAGGCGGTTTCCGCGAAATGACTATGGAGAAGTTTATTGAGAAAAAAGGACTGCCAGAGGTTTTAAAAAAAGCTGTTTATGGTATGATGCCTAAGAACAGGTTAAGACCCCGGCAGATTAAACGGCTTAAGATTAAGTGACTATGTTAGAAAAGAAAACAACTAAAAAAAAGACGGCTGTCAAAAATCCAGAGAAGCAGCCAGAAAAGAAAGTTCCCGAGAAGCCCAAGTATTTTGAAGCAATCGGCAGACGCAAAACATCAACTGCTCGGGTTCGTTTGTTTACTCAAGGCAAAACAGGCATTCTTGTTAATGAGAGGCCCTTTACAGAGTATTTTAAAGTAAAAGCTCTCCAGCAGGTAGTTGAAGAGCCGATTGAAAAGTTAAAAGTAGCCGAGAAGTTTGGTTTGACTATTAAAGTCAAGGGCGGTGGTATGACTGGCCAGTCAGAGGCTTGTCGCCACGGTATTGCCCGGGCTTTAGTTGAGCTTAACCCCTATTTTAGAAAACGACTTAAAAAACTTGGTTTTCTGACCCGCGATCCCAGAATGCGTGAAAGAAAAAAGCCCGGCTTAAAACGAGCCAGGCGAGCTCCTCAATGGAGCAAACGTTAAAAAGAAAAAGAGTCCAGTTATACTGAACTCTTTGATGCAGCAAGTTAATCTTAGCATGGGAAGTCCTTCAATTGATCAAAGGTTAAACAGAACCCACCTATGGATCCAAGACCAATGGCGATAAAATGATATGGTGGTCCTATATTACAAAAAAGCCAATAAGTACCAGCAAGACAACCCATACAAGCTCCTGCCATGATTGATGAAAAGCAGATAATCAGATACCTAGTAATTTCTTTTAAAATTTCCATTGTCATTCTCCTTGCGTTCTGTTTATAAGCGTTGAGGTGAATATCATCTATTATCTTTTTATCAAATTTACAGAAAATGTCAAATGCTTAAAGAACTAATCGACAAGTTTTATCTGGAGCAGCAGAAGAATAAGGCCCAGATACATTTTTATATCACTGACGCTGGCAAATGTCCCAGGTCGGTTTTTTTTAAGTTCAAAAATGTTCCTCGGGCAGAAATGGATCCGCGCATTCTAAGAATTTTTGAGAGAGGCGAGCATTTGCACCAGAACATTTTTAATATCTTATATCGTCTGCGCATTGGCGTGACCACTGAAGTGAAAATCCCAGCGCAGGAAATTGTTTCAGGCAGGGCTGATGCTATTGTCTGTCTTGATGGCGTTAATTATGTGGTTGATATTAAGAGTATGAATAGTATGATTTTCAGAAAGCTAGCTGCTCCTAAACCAGAAAACATTTTCCAGATTCAACTCTATATGCATTATTTCCAGATTGAAAAAGGCATTCTTTTCTACATTGATAAGGACAGGCAGGAAATCAAGGAGTTTATCATTGACTATGATGCTAAACTAGTCAATGGACTCATCCTTGCCTTTGAAGAATTAAAAAAGAAGATTGAAGCAGAAATCGTCCCTTCAGCTCTGCCTGAATATCCTAGTAATTGGCAGTGCCGCTACTGCCAATTCAAGGCAACTTGCGACCTGGCTGCCCCAGCCCAGCTGGCTTGGCAGGACTTTAAAAGCAAAATCCAATCTGAAGAACCTCAAGAAGAGATAATTACTTCTTGACAAATTAATAAAATAATGCTATTATTTAAGAGCCAATAAGGCTTTTGGAGTCGGTGGCGTTTCCCTTGGCCAGCAGAAATTTTTGGGCTACCTATTGCAACTCACCTGGAGCTATAGTTTGTTACTATTTGTTTTCTGTTTCGTATTAGAAATAGGAAGCAGAATCAGTTTTATTAATTTTTAGGCGCTTCACTGCCTGAAAAAAAGGAGGTCAAAATGACCAGGAGATTGACTTGTGTGGCGATAGTGGCTGTGGTTTTCTTGGTGGTTGTGGCAACATCTGTTGTTGCTGCGCCGAAAACTGGCACAATATTTGTGCCAGACCAGATTATCAACCAGGGAAGACCCGCAGTTATAAAGGTAGACTTGAAGAGCGCAGCACGCTCTTTCTCTATCAGGGTGTCTTTCCGCGAATGGCCAGATAGGGATTATTTCCAGCCACGGTTTAAGTTACTTGTGGATGGTTGGCGCCTGTCAGCAATAGGGGTAAGCCTCAATGATGGCACTTTATACTTGAGTGCTGAAAGAATGAAAGGCGGTCAGCCGATCACGCCAGGCGAGCATGTCGTCCTGAATGTCTATTTCGGCGCGTTCACAGGAATCATTGATGCTGACGTGATTAGCGCCAGTATTAATGGTAAATCCACTGGGACAGAGGATGGCAAGATCACCATCCTACCACCATTGCCACCTTCGTGGTAGTTGTGGTTGCTATTTTGAATCAAATGGGCGTAGAAGGCAGAAAGCTTTCTACGTCCTATTTTTTTGCTTGACTTTTTGGAAGCGGGTAGTAGTATTCTAATTGAGGCGAGAGTGGTATTTTTTGTACATTTTATAAAAAGGAGAATGGTGATGGCAAAGGTGAGAAAAAGAAAAACGTGGTGGCTTTTGACGGCTTTACTGTTTTTGGCTTTAGCTTGTTTCGGGCTTCATACGCAATTTTTTCTTGGTCATTCAAAACTAGAAAAGGTTGTGAGTTTGCCCTTGGAAAACAGCCAATTTATTCTTTTTGAGGATGAGCAAATTAGTCAAGAAGAATTCTTTGGCAAAGGCATAAAAAAGGTGTTTGTAATTGTAAACTATCAGAACGATTTTATTGCTTTACTAGGAATTGATCCGCATTCCCAACAATCTTTTAATTACCAAATTAAAAGGTCAGTGTTTCTTAGTGAGGTTGATAAGGTAGGTATTATTGATAACGGTGAGCTTGCAATAAAATACAAAAGAGACTATAGTCCGATGATAATTTTTGGTACATTGTGTTTTTTTGCACTAGGAGTTTTATTCTTCTTTTGGTTTTGCAAGGGCGAAGAGTAGAATTTGAATTTGGGGCGCACGATATGACATCTTGCGCCCTGTTTATTTACAACGCCAAGCGCTTGATAATTTTGTAATGTTTAGGTAAGATGGCAAGGAGTAATTTAACAATAGAATAGCGTTTAAGGAAGCATTTGTTAATGGTATTATTAACAAAGGAGATAATGATGAATATTCTAGTAACTGCGGATGATGGTTACAGTGCTCCAGGTACTCGTGTTTTGGTTCATTGTTTGAATAATGAAGGTCATAATGTAAAGATTGCAGCTATTAAGGGACAGATGAGCTCTGTGGGTGGGGCAGCTAGTCTTGCTGCAGAGTCGATAGGTTGGGGCAAGGAAGTTGTCGATGGCGTTGAAGCAATATGGGTAGAGGGTACTCCAGTTGATGCTGTGGAGCTTGCCAAGTATCATTTCTCGCAAGTATTGTTTGATTGTGTTGTCTCGGGTATAAATATGGGGCCTAATCTTGGTGGTGGACTAAACACTTCTGGCACCTTTAGCGCTGTTTTTAGGGCGATTAATTTGGGGTTGGCTCTCAGGGCTTTGGCAATAAGTTGGGACTGCCCTTTGGAGTATTGGCATAATAGAAGTGATGGTGTAGAAGATTGGCGTGAATTAATAAGTTGGCCCGGTCAAGCAGCTATTGATATTTTTAATTTCGCTATGGAGAGTGACTTTTGGGGATCTTTATTATTAAACATTAATTTTCCCAAGGAGCCTACAGTTGAAAAATTCTTTACAATACCTGCTCCTAGAATAAGCGATTGTTATGATTATAGTCTTGATGTTGGTCCTGATAAGTTTTCATATGTTTTGCGTGGGGTGGCCAGGAATCAGCAAATGAGATTATTTGATACGGGCGCTATTAATAATGGCTTTATCTCAATAACTCCCTGCCAGGCTACTTTCGGGGATGGGGCAGCGATATGCGAGTTTCTTGATCATTAAAAGTAAGATATGGCGCGTGGCACTTCATACCACGCGTTTTTCTATTACAAAATCAACAGAGGTCTGACCTCTGTTTTTGCTTGACTTTTTGGAAGCGGGTAGTAGTATTCTAGTTGAGGTGAGAGTGGTATTTTTTGTACATTTTATAAAAAGGAGAAAGAGATGAAAAATCTGTGTTTATTGCTGATGGTTTTTTTTGTTTTTATTTTTGTCAGCCAGGCAGGGATGGCGCACGATTTTAACTTGCATTCTTTTGCTAATGCTGATTACGTCCAATTAATAGTCTATCCCAAACATGCAGATCTGATAAAAAAGGGCATTGAGGGCATTGAGGCGAAGATAATCATTGATTCGCCATTTGCGTTTGTCCCAGTAGGGGACTACACAAAAGAGATAGCTAAGAACAGTTGGCAAGTTAGGTTCTTTGTTGACCCACTGACTCCGATAAATTCAGCATTATTCTATGCCGAATTAGCAAGGCCGCAATTTTTCAAGTTTGAGGTAAAGGTTTTAGGCGAAGGAAAAGAGATCAGCCGTATCTTTGATCTAGAAGAGATGAGCACTATTCTCACTATAACGCCAGAGCCCGATGCTTTTTTAGATTTGGCTGATTCCGTTAGGGAGATGGACCAGGCACTTTTGATTTATGATCTGCTCTATCCTGAAACAGGTGTTCGGTGGGATCTTCTAGCCAAAGATAGGTTGATTAGTTTTTTGACAGACAATGAACCGTTGAGGTTTTTTTGTCCGCAAAGAATACTGTCGAAAGGATGGCCTACTTACCTTAATGATTATGGTTGGAAATAAGGGCGATGAAAACCTAGCCGTTCTTTGGAGTCGTAAACTTCTTCTCCTTGCAGATATCAGCGGAGAGTGGGAAATCAATATGATCGCTGATCGACCAACTTCCGTGACCCATCCAGGTCGGAAAGCAACAACCTGGGGAGTTTTAAAATAGTTTCCTTGATCGTAAAATTGGTACAGAGGTAGCTCTGTACCAATTTTTCTTTTAACCCCATAAGCGCTTGATAATTTTTAAGGTTTTGTTAAGATAGATTATTATGCCAGACAAATTTATTATTGAAGGTGGCAGGAAGTTGGAGGGTGAGGTTGAGATAAGAGGTTCAAAGAATGCAGCTGGAGCTATCCTAGCTGCTACCTTGTTGACAAAAGAAAAGTGTATTATTGATAACCTGCCTTTAGTGCAGGATATTTTAAATTTACTTGATATTCTCAAAGAGATGGGCGTTGAGGTTGAACAGCTGGCAGAGAGAAAAGTAAGTATTAGAGCAGGGGAGGGCTTTGACCCAGATAAGATTGATTTTGACAAGTTTTCGAAGGCGCGTACTTCTGTTCTATTAATCGGCGCTTTGATTGCTCGTTTTAAGCAAATTAAGGTTTCTCGGCCTGGCGGCGACCGCATTGGCGTCAGGCCAATCACCACCCATTTATTTGCCCTTAAAGAACTTGGTGTTAGCGTCAAAGAAGAGGGTGACTTCTACTATCTCTCCAGAGATAAACTGCAAGGCAAAAAGATTATCCTGCCAGAGTTTAGTGTTACTGCTACTGAAAACTTAATGATGGCTGCTGTTTTGGCAGAGGGTAAAACCATTATCAGAACAGCTGCCCAAGAGCCCCATGTCAGGGAATTAGCTGAGATGCTTAACAGCATGGGAGCTAAAGTAAAAAACATTGGCCTGCACACTATTCAGATTGAAGGGGTTAAAGAATTAAAAGGCGCAGAGCATACTATTATTGCTGATTCTATTGAAGCCGGCACTTTTCTGATAGCTGGGGCAATTACTAATGGCAGAGTAAAAGTAAAGAATGTTGAGCCAAAAGAGGTAGACATCTTTTTAGCCAAGCTGGAAGAGATTGGCGTTGAATTAAGGGTCAATGATAAAGAAAACTGGATTGAGGTTTTGCCCAGCGCTAATTTAAAATCTACTAAAATCCAAGCCCTGCCTTATCCGGGCTTCCCTACTGATTTACTGCCTTTAATGGTGCCCTTGCTTACTCAATGCCAAGGCAAGAGTTTAATCCATGACCCTTTGTATGAGAATAGGTTGAACTATACTCAAGAACTTCGTAAAATGGGAGCTGATATTGAAATTGTTGACCCGCACCGCGCCTTTGTTTTTGGCAAAACCTCTTTGAAGGGAGTGACCATTGAATCTTGGGACATTAGAGCTGGCGCCAGTTTAATAGTGGCTGCTTTAATGGCTCAAGGGACAACTACTATTAACAACATCAGCCAGATTGACAGGGGCTATGAGAAGATAGAGGAACGGCTGCAGAAATTAGGAGCTAATATCAAAAGAGTTTAATATGTCATTATTTACCACTAAAATAGCTATTGATTTAGGAACTTGCAACTGTTTGGTTTTCGTGCCCAAGAGAGGTATTGTTTTAGAAGAACCGTCAGTGGTAGCTGTGGCGATGCCTGAAAACAAGTTATTAGCAGTAGGCGCAGAAGCCAAATCAATGATTGGCAGAACGCCAGATTCTATTGTAGTTTATCGTCCTCTCAAAGACGGAGTAATTGCTGATTACAAAGTAACCCAGGCAATGATTCGTCATTTTATTCAGAAAGCCCAAGGACGGTTTGGTTTTTTCAAACCTGAAGTGGTTGTCTCTGTGCCAGTCGGCAGTACCTCAACTGAAAGAAGAGCGGTTATTGAAGCAGCGATGGCTGCAGGGGCCCGGGCTGCCTATGTTGCCAAAGAACCTATTCTAGCAGCTATTGGCGCTGGCATTCCTATCCATTCCTGTGAAGGCAATATGATTATTGATATTGGCGGAGGCACTTCAGAGATTGCTGTTGTTTCCTTGGGCGGTATTGTTACTGCTAGTTCTATTAGAATAGCTGGCGATAAAATGGACGAACGAATTGCCGACTTTATTAAAAGAGAGTATAATTTAGCCATTGGCAGTCAATCAGCCGAAGAAATCAAGATAAGAATCGGCAAAGCATTTGCCGAGAAAAAGGATGCCTTTTTTGAAGTACGGGGCAGAGATTTGGTTTTAGGCCTGCCTCGCAACATTAAGGTTTCGGCAAATGAAGTGGCTAGAGCAATCAGTTCTGTTTGTCATGAAATTATTGCCGGCGTCAAACAGGTTTTAAGAGAAACGCCGCCCGAACTTTCAGCAGACATAATGAATAAGGGAATGATTTTGGCTGGCGGTGGCGCACTTTTGCGTAATCTAGACCAGCTGATTGCCAAGCAAACAGGCGTGCCTTGTTTTGTCGCTGAAGAGCCATTGTATTGTGTAGCCAAGGGCACTGGGGTTGTTTTAGAGAATTTAGATGTTTATAAAAAGAGTGTGATGAGTAAGAAATAATTTATTAAAATGAATGAAGTTCAAAAGAAGTTTTTGCAAAATGCCATTGTTAATAATCGAGTGCCGCAAGCAATCATTTTTGCTGGGCAAGTAGGGCTTGGTAAGAAGCAAGTTGCCTTGGATTTTGTTAAAGAACTTCACAATGGCGTTATCCAAGAGCAGGACTTAATTATTATTGAACCCCAAGAAAAAGAGATTCAAATTGACCAAATCAGAGAGTTGCAACAAGCTTTAAACTTTCGCCCACAGTTTGCCAGTTTTAAAACAGTTCTTATTGTTCAAGCTCATAGTTTGAATAAGCTAGCCCAGAATTGTTTTTTGAAAACTTTGGAAGAACCGCAAAGTAAGGCAGTTTTCATTTTAATTACTGCTTATCCGGAAATGCTTTTGCCGACTATTCGTTCAAGATGCGCCTTGCTTAAGTTTTTTCCAAGCTCGCCGCCAAAGGCGGACAGCAGCTCTGAAGCGCAATCTCTGCTTGCCAAAGATTTAGCCAGTCGGTTTGCCTTTGTTGAAAAGTTCGCCAAGAAGAGTAGCCCGCAGGATTTGCAAGCTTTTTTGGGAAACTTGGTCAAGCACTTAAGAGGCCTGCTTCTGGCTGACCCAGTAAGTAATTATCGAATAAAAGAAAAAATAGAAAAAGCAGAAAACATTAAGTTTCTGCTTTCAACCACTAACATTAATCAAAGATTGGCTTTGGAGAATTTGATGTTAGAGTTATAAATAAATTAGCACTTTACAAACAAAATTAGCGGAGGTGAATCATTATGTTAGGATTTTGGACTGGTGTTGTTGGTGGAGTTTTTGGATTAGCTACATTTGTTCTGTTGATATTTAAGCAACATCATATCTGGCGTTTCCTCTATCGGTTATGGGGACCTCTCAATGACCTAGATTCAAAAAGCGAAAAGCTTTATTTGGTAACAAGGATAGCTGGCTTTTTATCTTTTGTTCTGGCTGTTGGTTTTCTGATTGCCACCATAGTTTTAGTTTTTTAAGGCGGTTAGGCCTTGGTTTAGCATAAGAGTCGTCATGGTTATCAAAGGCGACTCTTTTTTATTGATTTTCCTTTATTTTCTAGTAAGATAAGAGTATATGGAACATACAGAAATAATTGACAATTTAGAGCCAGAGATTGGAGTAGCAGTTGATAGTTTCAAAGGCGAGATAATGAAGCTGCGCTCAAACCGTTTATCGCCAGCTTTAGTTGAAGATATTAAAGCTGATTGTTTTGGTTCTCTTTTACCCTTAAAACAATTAGGGGCCATTTCTTCTATTTCAAACAGAGAAATTATGGTTCAGCTTTGGGACAAGTCCTATGTTGAGGGAGTGATTGCTGCCCTTGAGCAGGAGGGTTTGGGTTTGTCTGTCAGAATAGACGGTGAAAAGATTTATTTATCTTCGCCACCTTTAACTGAAGAGAGTCGTCAGAACTTGATTCAGGTTTTGAATAAGAAAAAAGAAGAGAGTTTTCAGATTATTCGTCGTTTACGAGATGGAGCTTGGCGGCAAATCCAAGATGGTTTTCAGCAGGGCGAGATTAGAGAAGATGATAAGTATAAAGGCAAAGATAAGCTTGATAAGACAGTGCGCGAGCACCGGGAGAAGATAGAAGAAATGGCGGAGAATAAAGAGAAGGAGATTAAAGGTTAATTTGGCAAAGCGTTCGGTAGCTTCTCATTGCATCGTACGCAGTCGCCCAGCCGCTGGGCTGGGCGCTGCTCGGTGCTCGGCGGCTGACTGCTCCACTTCTTCTTTTGCTAAAGAAGAAGGGTCGGAGACCATGCTCAGCCGCCTCCGCGACGCCGATGCAAGAGAACTACCTCGCGCTTTTTAAAAATGTTTATTACTATTTTAGTTGTTTTATTTAGTTTAGTTGTTTTAATGGCTTTTCATGAGCTGGGCCATTTTTTATTAGCCAAGAAGTTCGGGGTGAAAGTGCCGGAGTTTGGCATTGGCTATCCACCGCGCATCTGGGGTAAGAAGATAGGGGAGACCATTTATTCAATTAACTGGCTGCCTTTTGGCGCCTTTGTTAAGATTATGGGCGAGGACCGGGACAGTAATGACCCAAGGAGCTTTACTAAAAAACCTCTCTGGCAGAGGGCTTTGATTCTTTTGGGTGGGGGATTGGCTTTCTGGCTAATCGCTATTATTATCTTAACTTTGGCTTCGGGCATTTGGGGGGTGCCTACTTCCATTCCTGATGACCTTTCAGCTGGTTTCGACAAAGCAGAAGTAAGGGTTCTGGCAGTGGCCGCTGATACACCTGCTCAAGAAGCAGGTATAATGGTTGGTGATACTTTTGTTGATTTTGGCAAAGTTCAAGATATTAAGGATTTTATCAACAGCAATTTAGGCGAGGAGATATCTTTGAGTTTAGCAAGAGGGGATGAGGTTCTTGAGCTAGCTTTGATTCCGCGGACTGACTGGCCGGAAAATGAAGGACCAATAGGCATTGCTTTAGCAAGAGTAGCTGATTTAAAAACTGTTTGGTATAAAGCGCCTGGGCAGGCAGTAGAAATAACTTATCAACAGACCAAAGCTATTCCTATTGTTTTGGGTAAAGCAATTATTAAAAAGTTTAAGGGCGAGCCAGTGGTTGGCGTTCAGCTAGTTGGTCCAATTGGTGTGGGCAAGGTAATGGGTCAAGCCTTAGGAGAGGGGATTGGCAGTTACTTGGTTTTCATTGCAATGATTGCCATTTGGCTGGCTCTTTTCAACTTTTTGCCTATTCCGGCTTTAGACGGCGGCCGCCTTCTATTTATTGTTATTGAAGCTGTTCGTGGCAAACCAGTTTCCGTCAGAATAGAGCAAAGAATAACAGCCACCTTTTTCTTTTTGCTTATTGCTCTAATGGTAATCGTCACCCTCAAAGACATCATTGGGCTCTTTTAAAACTTGACAAATAGTCGCTATTTTAGTATGGTGCAGATAGTCCTAAAGAATTGAATGTTGAGTGTTTTTGGATACTAAAATCAAAGGAGGTTTTAGCAATGAGAAGACTAATTGGTTTTTCGAGTGTTGTAATTGTCTGTTGGTTAATGGCTGGGTGTTCCGGTTTTCATACTCAATTACAAGATAGAGATGTGGAGTTTTTTTCTGAACGAACTGGTTCTGTAAGACAGCAGGGAAGTGAATTTTCGGAGAAATTTAAAGAAAAAGGCAATGTAGAAAGAAATGTTTCTAAAGGCGAGGCAATTCTGAAAACAGAGGCGGATGGTACAGTAAGCATTCTTTTCACGTTGCAGATTGTCAAAAGTCCTTGGTGGGAGTTTGGCATTGACCATGATGGCGCAGGAAAGGCAAAGATTTTTTTTAATGAACAGCCATCGACTGCAACTGATGCGAGTGGTGTTTCTATTGATTTGCAAGAAGGCAGGTCAAGTGATAAAATATCGCTTGGCGATGTGGAGAGATTCATTAACAATGGAAGAGCGATTGTTCAGGTTACTGCCGAGAATGGACAGGAACTTGTCGTTAAATCTGTTTTTATTAACTATGTACGACAAAAGCCAAACATAGTTTATCAAGAACAAAACTATTTTTCGACTGGGTATAGTTTGACTTCTTGGCATTACCATAACCATGGTGTTTTATGGTATTATAGCAGTCGCCTAGGCTGCTATGTCCGTTATATAAATTGGTGGCGAGATCCTTATTATAGGACACGACGTAAAGTGGTTGTTAAGTATTATGACCTGTTTTATGGTTACCTTTATTACAATCCATATCACAGGACAAAGCATCACCGTCATGATCGCTATCGTGATAGAATCATTCATACCAACCCTAGAGCAAGACGTCGCTCTTCAACAAAAAGTTGGATTGCGGAAAGTCGTGCAGAACAAAGGACTCGGTCCAAAGTGACTGAGTCTCGCGGCCAAGTAAGTCAAAATCTATCTATTGGCAAGAATTCTTCATCATCTGCGCGAGATTCGGGCAAAGTAAGAAGAGATGGGTCGCAGAGAAGAGGAGTCGCCGAGTGGGCTTTAGGGCAGGCAAAACGAATCTTCCGTTTTGATTCTAATGAATCGTCTGGTTCGTCGACGAGTAGCGGTAAACGTCGGGGATCCAGTTCGTCTTCGTCATCTCGTTCAAGTTCGAGCGAGAGTAGTCCTACGGTGCGGAGCGGTTCTAGTAGTAGCCCTAATAAAGCTGTTCAGCGGGCGCCTGCTCGGTCAACAAGCTCGTCTGGTTTTTCGACGAGCAGTGGTAAGAGTCGGGGATCCAGTTCGTCTTCGTCATCTCGTTCAAGTTCATCTAGCTCAAGCGATGACGACGACGATGACGAGAACGAGAACAAGAAACGTTCAACAAGCAGCCGTTCGGTGTCTTCTGGTAAGCGTCGGCGGTAAGCAACAGTTTAGAAACAAAAAAGGCGTCAGCAGATAAGCTGACGCTCTTTTCTATTGCGAGTTAATGTTTGGGTATCCGATACCCAAACATTATAAAAATTAGAAAATAAGCAGGCCGAGGATGAGGACAATAATTAAAACAATAAAGGCAAAAATGCTTTTAGCTAGTTTTGGCTGGAGGGCAGGGGAGTGCGGCAGTATTTTACGGGCAAGTTTAAGAAAAAGATTGTCAACCTTGCTTTTGTCGGCAGAGAACTGGGGCAGACTAATGAAAACTTTTTTCTTTGGTTTTTTAACAAGGATAAACAAACAGAGACCCGAGAGATTTTTGAAAAGCTTTTTGTGTCTTTTAAGAAATCCTTTTAAGTATTTCTTTGTTCTAACTTTAACTATTTTGGGGAAAAGATCTTGTTCGTTGAAAAAATCAAGTACTGTTTTGCTTAAAATTAAAACTTTATCTGTTTCTTCCAGCTGGCCTTCAATAACATTAGGAAAGCTTTTATTTGGCTGGATGCCCAAATTGATATCTTGGCCAATATTGAAAACCTCTTGCTGGCGCAGAAGAAGAATCTGCAAACTACCCATCTTTGAAAGAAAGAGCTTTAGTTCTGGCGTAACAACCAAAGCAGTAAAGCTTAAGTCAGGGTTTGGCTTTTCAGCCAGAAACTGGTTCGTTTTGTCCAACGCTATTTTAAGGGCTTGTTCGCTTGAGGGTTGGTTTGTTTGTTCAGCTGTTTGATAATATTCTTTTTGAATAATTTCTGCTAGTTGGCTTAATAGATCCCTTGTTTCAATAATTGTTTGACGTTGGACGTCAGGCAGTTGGATTTGGCCAGCTAAGTAAAGAAAGCCCAGCTTGCTTTCGGGCTTACTTTGGGGAATAAAACAGAAACTGTCAAAAACAATATCTTTGTTTTTGCGCTTGTTATTAAACAATAATTCAAAAAATTGCATAACACTCTTATTATATCCCTATTATTGTATTTTACAAACAAAAGGTGGTAAAATAGGGAAATGGGCGTATAGCTCAGCTGGTTAGAGCGTTGCTTTCACATAGTAGAGGTCTCTGGTTCGACTCCAGATACGCCCACCTATGATTGAAGCTAGTTTGCAAAAAAGCATTGTTTGGCAGTCAGTAGTCTGGCATTTTTTTGAAGTGCCCAAAGGAATTATTAAAGCCTGGCGCAATTTCCTGGTTTTTACTTTTAACTATTTTTCTATTGGTTTGCTTTTGAGAACTTTTTTCTCTCATTGGCGTAAATACGGCGAGTCATATGGCCGGGGTTTTGACCCAAAAAAGTATGCCCAAGTTTTTATGGGTAATATGATTTCCAGAGTGCTTGGCGCGATCATTCGTTTAGTCACAATTGTCATCGGTTTAATTGCCGAGCTTTTTGTTTTTTTAGCAGGCCTAATTGTTTTATTTATTTGGCTATTTTTACCTCTTTTGCTCATTTTTGGTTTTACTTTTAGCGCTTTTCTTTTATTATGACATTCAACTTAAAAAGCACGGCTATTTTTGAGGCAGTTCTCTTGGAGAAAACGCCTTTGGTTAAATGGCGTCGGTCTTTGAAGATTATCTTTTTATTGCTGGCTGGTCTTTTGTTTATTGCCCGGCTGGTTTTCTATCTTGGCCCCATTGAGTTTTTTGAAACCTCTTTGAACAGATTACTTGAGGGTTGGTTTGTCTTGTTCTTTATGCTGGGACTTTTGTTTAGCTATATCCAATTTTTCTTTGAGAACAAGCTCAAAAAGCCAAAGTTGGAATATACATTGACTGATTTGCTTCAGAGACAGGACTATTTAAACCTAGCTTCTTTTTTAGATTTAAGAGCAGCCAAAACGCTTTTCAAGGTGCTAAAGAGGGCTAAGAAAAAGAAACTGAAAAGCGCGCCTGCTTTTCTTTTGCTTGATTGTTTAATCAGAGCAAAATCCAGAGAAATCGGTTTTGTTTTTAATCGGGCTGGCTTGCCTCTTGAAAAGTTAAAAGAAAACCTTAAAAGAGAAATACTGGCTTTAGATAAAGATAATTCAGAAGAAAGGACTGATTTTAAGGAAATAGTTTTTAAAGGAGCAAGTATTGCTCTTGAGCAAGACAGAGAACGGATTGGTCTGGGAGATATTTTAATTGCTTTGTCTGAAAAAGAAAAGGTTTTTCAAAAGTTTTTAGTGCTTAATGATTTAAAAACAAAAGACCTTGCCAATTTGCTCTGTTGGTATAGAAGAGGCCAGGATTATCTAACCCAATCAAGAGAGTTTTGGACTAAAGAAAATCTTTTTCAGCGGGGTTCTTTAGCCAAAGACTGGGCAGCTGGCTATACGATTACTTTGGACGAGTTTGCTCTTGACTTGAGGAAAAAGATTGAGCAAACTGGTTTTAGGCAGGTAGTTGGTCATCAAACAGAGGTTAAAGCAGTTGAAAGGGTCTTGGCTAAGAAAGAAATGAATAATGTTTTGCTGGTTGGCGAGCCAGGCGTTGGCAGAAAAAGTATTATTGAGAAGATAGCCCAGCGTGCTTTCTTAGGAGAGAGCGGTCCAGCCATTAATCATAAAAGGATTTTAGAGCTTGATTTCAACCGTCTAGACGCCTTTGCTGCTTCTGACGAGGAGTTGATGGCTTTGCTTGATAGATGTTTTAGCGAAGTGGTCAGGGCTGGTAATGTTATTCTATTTATTAATCAGCTTGACAAGACAGTGAAAATATCAAGTATTTTGAGCCGTTATTTGTCTTTGACTAGTTTCCAGCTCATTGCTGTTACTTCTTTCAAGGGCTTGCACCAAGTTCTTGAAAGCAAACCTTCTTTAGTTAATCTTTTTGAAAAAGTAGAAGTTAGCGAGATTTCAGAAGAAGAGACCCTGCTTTTTTTGGAAAACTATGTGTCATTTTTTGAATCAAGACACAAGCGTTTTGTCAGTTATAAGAGCTTGCGAGAGATTCTCAAATTAAGCTCAAGGTATTTAAGCCAGATTCCTTTTCCCCAAAGCGCCCTTCGTTTGTTGGACGAGGCAATGGTTTACTTGGTTGGCTACAGCCAGGAGCCGGTTCTTTTACCCAAGCATATTGCTCAAGTTGTTTCAGAAAAAGTAGAAGTGCCTTTGGGTCAAGTAGCCGAAGCAGAAAAAGTAACTCTGCTCAATTTGGAGAAACTTATCCATCAGCGGATTATCAATCAGGAAGAAGCAGTCAGCGAAATCTCCTCTGCCTTAAGAAGAGCCCGAGCAGAAGTTAATGTTAGGCAAGGGCCAATCGGTTCTTTTCTTTTTCTTGGTCCAACTGGTGTAGGCAAGACAGAAACAAGCAAGGCATTGGCTGCTATCTATTTCAAGAGCCAGAAAAGAATGGTTCGTTTGGATATGTCCGAGTTTCAGAGCATTAGCGATATTAAACGATTAATCGGTTCAAATGAAGGACAGCCCGGGCTTTTGACCACTGCGGTTAGGGAAAACCCTTTTTGCCTACTCTTGCTTGATGAGTTTGAAAAAGCCCATCCTAATATCCTTAATCTGTTTTTGCAGGTGCTCGATGAAGGCTGGCTGACAGACGGTTTTGGCAGAAGAGTTGATTTTTCCAATGCTTTGATTATTGCCACCAGCAATGCCGGCGCTGAAATTATTAGAGAAGACATCAGGGAAAACAAAAAGCTGGACATTGTTAAAGAAGACCTTTTGGACTATCTATTGAAAAGAGGGGTTTTCAGGCCAGAGCTGATTAATCGCTTTAATGAGGTGATTGTTTTCAAGCCCCTGACTAAGAAAAATCTTTTAGCGATTGCTCATTTGCTTTTGCTTCAGCTGTCTCAAAACCTGGAAGACAAGGGAATTAAGTTTGAAATAACTAAAGGGCTTAAAGAAAAGATAGTGGAGCTTTCTTACAATCCAGCTTTTGGCGCCAGAGAAATGAAAAGAACAATTGCCGATAAAGTAGAAAACCTTTTAGCAGAAGCCATTTTATCAGGTAAGCTCAAAAGGGGACAAAAGATAAAGGTCGGTTCTAATTTTGCTTTAGAGATATTAATGCAATAAACAGTTTATGAAATCATTTATTATAATTTTACTTGGTGTTTTAGTAGTTATTGGCGTGGCTATTGGTTTATTAATTACCCAAGTGCCGCCAGCTCAAGAAGGAATGGTTGAGAAGGGAGTTGAGAACCTATTTGCCCTTGACAGTTTTAAGCATCAGGGAAAGATTTCCGCCAGCTTGCCAGAGGGTCAAGGCGCTTTCTCGCTTGATTTTCAAGGCAGTTTGGACAAATCAGAACCGGAAAACTGGTTGAGTGTTTTTGAGCTTGATTTAGCAGTAGCCAGCCAAGGAACAGAACTTTCCTTGTCAATGGAGTTAAGGGTTTTAGAAGATGCTTTATACATTAAAATTGCCTCTTTGCCTAATCTAGGTTTTGGCTCTGAAATTGACGAGTTCTTGAATATTTTGGTTGGCCAATGGATAAAGGTTGATTTGGATACATTAAAAGAATTGGCTGGCAATGAGGGTTACACTGATTCTTTGGCTCTGGAAGAAACCAAGCAGTTTCTAGAGGACCTCAAAGCTTTGCTTGTTGATAAGAGCATTTTTCAGATTGAAAATGATTTAGGCAAAGAAGAGGTGGGTAGCGACAAGGCAAATCATTACTTAGTCAGCATAGACAAGGAGGTTCTTAAGGAGCTTATCCCGGAATATGTTGCCTTGGCAGCGAAATATGCTCCGGTCGAGCAAGCAGCCCTTTATCAGGAGGAAATGGATACAGCCCTTGAGCAAATGCCCCAGGCAATTGATAATGCTTGGGAAAGAATAGGCGGCATTAGTTTTGATGCTTGGCTAACGACCAAGGGTGATTATTTAAAACGATTAAAGTACAACCAGTCCTTTGAACCAGCTGACTTTGAGTTGACAGGAAGCGGGACAATAGATATTCTTTTTGACTTTACATTTTCCGACTTTGATAAGGAGGTTGAGATTCTGGCGCCTAGCAATGCTTTGCCTTTTGAAGAGCTTTTTGGCGGACTTTTAACAGGACTTGACCAGTTGGTTCCTGAAGAGCTTGAGGCAGAAGAATTCAACCCAGAGGATTTTGACTGGGAGATTCTTGACTTAGAAGAATAGTTATTGGTTTTCGTCCCCTACCACTTTTTTGTTTTTGCAAAAAGTGGTGGGGGCTTGCTTTTTTTGAGCAAGTGTGGTATGGTTTGCTCATGTCAGAAATTATTAAAAATGTAAAAGCTTTGTGGAAGCCGTTTGTTTTGTTCTTTGTTTTAAGCTTTTTACTGCTTAATTTACAAAGCACTGGCATTGTTTGGCAGAAAGCTCTGGTCGTTAGTAATTATAGGTTTTTACTGGCTAAGGCAGAACAAGTACTGCAGGCGGGTAGTCAGAGTAGGCCACTAGCTTTTTTGTTCAGCAATAACTTTATTAAAATCCCTAAGCTGGGCTTAAAAGCGCCAATTGCCTTTGCCCAGAACAATGATTTAGAAACTTTGCGTCAGGCTCTGCAAGAAGGTGTCTTATACTACCCTTCTTCTGTTTTACCTAACGAACAGGGCGACATAATTATCTTAGGCCATTCTGCCCCTTTGCTTTGGCCAGAGGTAAACTATGATAAAGTTTTTAATGGTTTGAATACTTTAGAAAAAGGGGATAAGATAAAGCTTTTTTTTAACGGCTGGTCTTATCTTTATCAAGTAGAAGAAAAGTTCTTTGTTGAAGGAGGCGAAGAAATTATGCCAACTAACCAAACTAAAGATTCCTTTTTATTCTTAATCAGCTGCTGGCCCTTGGGCAGTAGAGAGAAAAGAATTATTATTAAAGCAATAAAAATATGAGACAAACAAAAAAAAACTTAATAATCGGCAGTCTGGCTGTTTTAATAACAGCTGGTTGCTTTGTTTTGCCTTTGGCTGTTTCAGCAGCTATTTCGCCCACTGTTTTAACCAAAGAGCCAACAACCATTACTGCTAATGCGATAATTGTTGAAGGTGTAATTACTAATGACGGCGGCGATAAAGACCTTAATGCTTGGTTTCAGTACGGCAAAACGGATTCTTTTGGCAGCAAGAGCACGATTAGAACTATGGATGGTAGGGGTCTTTTTAGTATCCGTATTACTGGCTTGGAATCTTGCACTAAGTATTTCTACCGAGCCATTGCCGAGAATGAAGCAGGTATGGGTTATGGCCAGACAAGCGACTTAAAAACCTATTGTCCGGTGGTTAAAGGCGCCACAGACATTGATAATGGAGACACAGCTACTGATATTGGCACTGGCGTTGTTACTGATATTCTTCGTTCAATTCTTTTGCCTTTGGCAATTGCTTTGGTTTTAGTCTGGCTTTTCAAGTCAAAGTTGATTGGTTCAGACCGTTACCTGGCTAAACGCAAGCAGGAGATAGGGGAGTGGCGCGCCCAGAAAAAGCTCGCCAAGATCTTGGCTAAACATGGTAAATAAAGGGTTGACAAAACCTTGACAATTTGCTAGTATTGTACCAGAGTATTTTTTGAGTTTATCAGGTTGATTTTAGAAAGTTAAGGAGGACTACAAGATGGCAAGAAAAGTGACAATAACAACAGAGAAGCTGAAGGATATCCAAGAAAGAGAGATTTTTCTAGTACTTACGAGAAATGGTTCTTTGGGAAGCACTGTGTATAAAAAAGTTAGCCATAGTAGAGACCTTGTAGAAGTCACGAATTTAACGGGGAAACTCAAGACGTTTTTTCTAGACAGTATCCTTGTGTTTAGATTGAATAAATAAATTGTAATAGAAAAGGAGGCGACTGCAATGAGCAAGAGCAAGAAAAGGTTGGAGCGACAGCGGCAGCGCAACTTACAGAAGTCAGCGCGAAAGCGGATTCGCAAGGAGATGCCTTTGCCCGGGCGATTCATAGAGCCTAATCGTGGTGGGCATTACAGTCGTCGACGTGAGAAGGAAGCGCGTCGAGATGAACTCAATAGGGAAGTGCCAAATAAGAATCAAGGCGTTTCCCTCTATTTCTAAGTTTATTGATTTTTCTGATCAAAAAAAGTAGATTGAGAAATGGAAGTTCGTTAACAATTAGTCTTTATTTTGCGGGAGAGTATTTTGTTTTCTAGTTAGGGAGGAGGAATGTTTGATGGGTATGAGTATGGGTATGGGTTTGCGTCTTAGATTGTCAACAGCTCTTTCATTGAGGCATAGTCTTGAAATGAAGCTGGGCACTGTTTTAGTCATGCGGCCTGAATTAAGGTTAAGCCTTAAGGTCTACAAAGAGCGGGAGAATATTTGCACTAAGCTTTATAGCCAAGCTCTAAAACAAGGAAATGTTAGGGAATATCAAAGACATGGGATGGCTTTCGAATTTGCACTTGTCTCTAGAAAGGATGTGCCAGAAAGCATAAAAAAGCAATGCGGTCGGGCATTCTCACATTGTCTTTTTAGCGGATGGGATATGATGTTAGGTAGAAGGGAATATGCGCTAAGTAAAGGTAGTTGGCTGCTTTTCGTTATATACGACATGTACCCAGAAATGCCCGAAAAGGTAGTTGAGTATGCAGCAGTGCATGAACGGGGCGAGATGATTACTTTAGGAAACCATAACCTTGCTTGCAAGTTAGAATTTGCTATCGCTGCCAAAGAGAAACGTATAAGGTGGTATATGGGCTGGATTGAAGAACATTGTCCAGTTCAGTTTGCCGAAGCCTTTAGCTATGACACTCATTTGGAGCTACCAGACAGCGATGAGTTGCAAAGATTATTGGAGGTTTTTCAGTCAAGCGAAAAGGCTTGTTATGTCAGGTCTATGATTGAAGAATTTGAATGGCCCTACAGTGTTTTGCAGCGACTTAGTAAGTATAAGGAAGTAAATAGTAAGATTGGCGGAATCATTACTCGAGTTCTAGGAGAGGGTAGTTTTAATCTAGATAGTGCTAATTTTACTATTAAAAATCTTCTTGCTGAGGCGGAAAAAGTTGTTTCTAGATGTCTAGAGGAAATTCGCCAAAGAGGCTTTAAAAGGTATGTCAGTTTACCCAGGATTAACGCGCTTTGGCGCGATCAGTTAACTGCTCTAGATACAATATTTATAGAAACACTAAACCGTAAGCGACAGATAATGAGTCAGAGAGATTATTTACAAGAACATGCTGAAGTGGGTTTTGTTAACTCCTTGCCCCGAGAAGGCAAGCTCTCGCGTAATTTTTCTGAAGTCTTGCCATTTATTTAGAAGGAATCTAATAGGGAAATGCCAAATAAGAAACAAGGCATTTCCCTTTTTTGTTTAAATCAAAACAATGAATGTGTGGCTGGGGTGGGGTTGACAAAACCTTGACAACCTGCTATAATTGTTGTGTTTCAAGGTTTTTTGTTTTTCAGAGCTAACAATAGTTGTTGGCTCTGCGAAGGATTCGTTCATTCAAATTCAACGAAGGAGGATTGGAGATGGAAAAGAGTGTCAGAATTCACACAATCGTTACTCACGTAGAGCCTCATTTAGATGAGGCTGTTGCTGTGTTCTTGCTTCGAAAATTTGGTCAGGAAGATTATCCTGGTGTGAAAACTGCTTCGATTGAGTATTGGCCTGAGCGCAGAGCAATTCCAGGTGGTAAGACTCGGAAGGAGTATGAAGCAGAGGGTTATTTGTTTCTAGGCACTTGGGGAGGTAGATTCGATGAGCATCAAAATGGTGATGCTGACGATTGGAAAAAGGATGGCGAGTGTGCAGCTACTTTAGTAGCTAAAGACTTAGGTATCAATAGAAAGCCTGCTCTTGCTAATATTTTAAAGTTTACTAAAAGAGTTGATTCAGGCAGTAGCCAGCCTTTTGAAGTCTCGAGCATCATGAAAGATCTCAGTTTTTATCTTCCTGGGCAATCTGAGATGATCATGGAGTGGGTTTTATTAGCTTTAGAAGCTAAGTATAGGTCAGAAGCGGAGTTCCAAGATGCCAGAAGAGAATACGCAGACTTTAGGGATCATGAAGAGGAAATTCGCGTAGGCAAGGACACTATCAGGTTGGTTGTTGTGGAGTCTGATAATCGGCAGATAGCTAAGGTTGCCCGCCAAAATAAAGTGTCTATTATTATCCAGCGGAAATCAACAGGTAGAGTGCTGATTTTTACCGACAAAGGTAGGAAGCTAGACATCGCTAGTGTAGCAAGGGCAGTACGCCTTGAGGAGCAAAAAAAACGTGGAAATGTTAATATTACAGATTGGCGTGAGTTAGTCCGCGATGGCACGATTGAAGAAATACCAGAATGGTATTTTCAGTGGGACGGCAGAATGCTTTTTAATGGCAGTATCTCGGCTCCTGATATGCCAGCTACACAGATTTCTTTGGATCGTATCAAGGAGTTAGTCATTGCTGGTGTTAGTGGGCAGAATCTGCCAAGGCATTGCCAACAAAGAAGGCATTGCATTCGTAGTGATTGCAGATGGTATTGTTATGGTTTTGCGCACTGCAAGGTAATTCGTCAGGGCAGAGAATAGTAATTTAGTAATTTACAAACAATATAAAGAACCGTGTCTGGAAATCAGGCAAGGTTCTTTTTTGTTTAAATTAAAACAACGAGTGTGGAAAAGCTGTGGAGAAGTCAAGGGTGTTTTTGAGAGAAAGCCTGTAAGTACGGGCTTTTTTGTTGGGTAGGGGAGTGGTAGTTGGGGGGTTGACGATGGGAGAGAATGGAGCGATAATGTAATTGTGTGGATAGTTGTGGATAAAGGTGGGGAAAACTTATGTTTATTGGGGAATACTCGCACAATTTGGATGAAAAAAAGCGACTGGCAGTGCCAGCTAAGTTTAGAAAGGACTTAGGCAGGAAGGCAGTTATTACCAGGGGACTTGATAATTGTTTGTTTCTCTTTCCAATGAAAGAATGGCAGATTTTAGCAGAGAAGTTGAGTAGGCTTCCTTTGTCTCAAGCCGATGCCAGAGGATTTGCTAGAATTATGCTGGCAGGAGCAATGGAGGTTAGCTTGGATAGATTGGGCAGAATCCTGGTGCCAGATTATTTAAAAAAGTATGCTTTTTTAGGAAAGAAAACAGTCCTAGCTGGTCTGTATAATCGCATAGAGATTTGGGATGCTAAGAAGTGGACAGTTTACAAAACTAAGACCGAGCGTGCAGCCGGCGACATTGCGGAAAGATTAAAAGAACTTGGCGTATGATTCATCAGCCTGTTTTATTAAAAGAAGTCCTGCAGTATCTTGAGCCAAAAGCAAATGAAAACTTCATTGACGCTACTGTTGGCCTTGGCGGGCATAGCAAGGCAATTTTAGAAAGGATTAAACCAGGAGGCAGGATGCTTGGCATAGAAGTTGACAGCGAGCTTTTTCAAAGATTGAAAGTAGAGCAGATTGAACATTTATTTTTAGTCAATGACAGCTATACTAACCTGCAAAAGATTGTTGAGGAGAATAACTTTGGGCCAATCAGCGGAATCCTTTTTGACTTTGGCCTTTCCAGCTGGCATTTGGAAAAGTCAGGCAGGGGATTCACTTTTCAAAAAGACGAACCTTTGGAGATGAGCTTTAATCAGGATAGGGGACTGACTGCTCAAGAAATTGTCAATCAATGGGACGCAGAGGAAATTGCCGAGATTTTAGAAGAATATGGCGGGGAAAGATTTAGCAAGCGTATTAGTCAGAGCATTGTTGAGCAGAGGAAAAGAGAACCAATTAAAAGAACCCGTCAATTAATTGAGGTAATCCGGAGAGGCATTCCCAAAAAGTTTCAGCATAATCGTATTCACTTTGCCACCCGCACTTTCCAAGCTCTGCGCATAGCGGTTAATAACGAGTTAGAGAACATTAAGCAAGTTTTACCTCAAGCATTAGAGATATTAGAAAAAGGAGGCAGGCTAGCGGTTATCTCCTTCCATTCTGGAGAAGACAGGATTGCCAAGCACTTTTTCAAAGAGCAAAGTCAAAAAGGCGCTCTGGAAATCCTATTTAAAAAACCAATCATTGGTTCTGAAGAGGAAATTAAACAAAATCCGCGTGCCCGTTCAGCTAAACTGCGGGTCGTTCTAAAAACATAAAATATATGCAAACTATAGCTTTACCCTTTTCTTTTTCTTTTTCCCTCAAAATCAACCAGCGAGTTGTTTTAGCTTTGCTTTTTACAATTGTCTTGGCTCTCCTAGTTTTTTATCTTTTCCAGGTAGGCCAGTTTACTCAAAGCAATTATTTATCCAATAATTACCAGACAGTTTTGGAGCAGGATTCAGCAGACAGTTTGAATCTAATGGGCCAATCAGCTGAAGCGCTTGGCTTAGCCAGTATGGAAGAAAGAATTACCAGCTTCGGCTTTGTCAAAGTTTCTCAAGTTAAATACATTCCTATGAGCAGCAAACATCTTAGTCGAACAAACTTCTAGACAACTCTTATGCTGGTTACCCCATTTAAAAAGCATTGGAAGATAATTTTTATCTTCTTTTTGTTTTGTTCTTTGGCTTCGGCTGTTATGGTCAAGCTCTTTTTTATTCAAATTAAGAACGGCCAGTATTATCAGGCATTGGCTTTAGGCCAGCAGGTTTCTTTTGGCCAAACTATTGGCCAGCGGGGCGAGATTTTCTGGAGCGACTCTCATTCAAGCCAAGCTCCTTCAGCTACTTTGGCTCAGATAACCAAGAAAGAAAAGTTAAGTCAATTAGAAGACGGGGCAACGACAACCAGACAAGTTTTGTCCAGGTTCTATCCTTATAAAGAGTTGGCAGCTAATGTTATTGGTTTTGTCAATGAAGATGGCCAGGGCCAGTACGGCATTGAGGGGTATTATAACGAAGTTTTAAGAGGGACTAAGAGCATTGGCGATATAGGCAAGTCGCCCTTTGGCTATCTAGCTTCTGTCTTGGATTTGCAGAATGAACCCTTTTTAAGCAAGGGGGCTGACCTTTGGCTTACCCTAGACTACAATGTTCAGTATTTTGCCCAGAAACTACTTAAAGAAGCCAGGGAGAAATGGCAGATTGAGTCAGGCCAGATTGTCGTTGCTGAGCCCTTTACTGGAAAAATTCTGGCTTTAGCCAACTGGCCCAGCTTTGACCCGAATTTTTATTCCCAAGAAGCTGATTTGGCTGTTTTTTTAAATTCAGCCACCCAAAAGCTTTTTGAGCCTGGTTCTGTTTTTAAACCAATTACAATGGCTGGCGGTTTGGAAGAAGGGCTGATTACTTCGGAAACAATTTATAAAGACAAAGGTTTTGTTGACCTTGGCGGGCCCAAGATTTACAACTTTGAGAAAAGAGTTTGGGGCGAGCAATCAATGACTGATGTTTTAGAAGAATCAATTAACACTGGAGCTGTCTTTGTTCAGGAACAGTTGGGTGAGAAAAAGTTTTTAAAGTATTTAGATAAGTTTGGCTTTTTTGAAAAAACAGGCATTGATTTGCAGGGAGAGGTTTCTTCTAAAAACGAATCTCTTAAGCGAGGTTATCGTCGTGACTTAGCTGCAGCTAGTTTTGGACAGGGCGTTGAAATGACTACTATTCAGCTAGTTAGGGCTTTTTCAGCTATTGCCAATGGCGGTAAACTACTTAAGCCTTATCTGGTGGAAAAAATGGTTGATGAAAGGGGTAGGGAAATAGTTACGGAAACTGAAGTGCAGGCAGAAGCGTTTTCAGCAGAGGCAGCTGCCGAGCTAACTGCTATGCTCGTCAGCGTGGTTGAGCAGGGTTCTGGCCGGCTGGCTAAAACAGAGGGCTATTTCATTGCTGGCAAAACAGGCACTGCCCAGGTTGTTTTGGAAAGAGGCGGCTATCATCCAGATAAAACTATTCAGAGCTTTATCGGCTATTTTCCCGCCTTTTCTCCGAGAGTCTTAATTTTTGTCAGATTAGACAATCCGCGGGGTGTTAAAAGCGCCAGTTATTCTGCTGTGCCTATCTTTGCGCAATTAGCCAAGCATATTATTGGTTTGTGGCAAATCCCGCCTGATTACGAATAACTAGAGTTTTCCACACCTCTACTGTCAAAGGGGTTGACAGGATTTTTTGTTTTTGTTAAAGTGATTAAATGAAACTTCAAACCAAAACCTTTTTCTATTTTAGGTTTAGCTCTCCAGCGAAGGGAGTTGGTTTGAGGTTTCAAGACATTTAAGTAAAGGTTCTAGAAATTTCCAATCAGTTTCTTTCATCAAAGGAGCTGATTTTTTAATTTTATGTTTAGTATTGTGCGGCACTTTAAAAAAAGAAAGGATAAAGAGCATGGCAGAGAGAAGAGAAGAAAGAAATGGCGGGAAGTTCATTGGCCAGCATATGCGTGAACTCTGGAAAGCTCAAGAGGCATTGATTAAAAAAGCTCGTCAGCCTTCTAAAATCTTAGAGGCAGCAACAGAAAAAACAGCCGGTGTTAGAAAAGAGAGGGGAGAAAATGCTTGAGCAATACAAAGAAGAGGATACTAATGTTGCCAATGGACCGGACGACGCGTCATTTGCCGCAAAGAAAAAAAAGGAGCAATTTCACTTGTCAATAATGATAAAGGAAAGGCGTCCTGCATACAAAAGGTTGGGATCTGTAGGGATGCCAAGGATAGAAAGAAAAGAGATATAAAAAGGCAGTTCTAAAAAATGGCGTTGGTGTGGGAGAATTTTATTCTCTTGCCAACGCCGCATTTTTTTACAACAACATTGCAAAAAATCTTGAAATTTTGCCTATTTCTGGTATAATATCAACATAGGCCTCATCGTCTAATGGTTAGGACGCATGGTTCTCAACCATGTAATAGGGGTTCGACTCCCCTTGAGGCCACAGTAGAAGATTTCTCTAACTCAAATGTCTGTTTTTGCTTTAAAACAATGGATATTTTAGGGGTTTCAAACTTTGGATAGAGATATACTGGTCTTTCTGTGAAAATTAAACCCTGTAAACGTATCTTTTGTTGAGTATTGGCTTCTGTCCAAAACTTAGGAATATCTGTAATAAAGTTAAATACATAGTCAATTGCTTCTTTGGGGTTAAACTTTTCAGCTTTTGCTTCTAATAAGATAACTTTTTCTTGTTGGATTTTTTGTTTAGTTTTTTGCATTGATGCTTTAAAATCATCGTCATCAAGTAGATCTTTCTTTTTCATATCAATTAGTTTATCTTTATCTGCTTCTAATTTTGATATTTTCTTTAATAATATATTTCTTCGTGAATTGATATCGTGATAGTTTTTATCCCAAACTTGCAGAATAATTGGTTTTAACATATCCAAGAATTCTTTTTTAGGAGTAATTTGTTGTAGTAGATTTAAAAAGTCATTTTCTATTTCTTTTTGTGGAATAGATTTTTTAGCAGTACAGTCTTTGTTATAACATCGATATTATGGTAACTTTACACCATGGCGACCAGTTTATAACATAGCTGTTAAAGGATGACTACAA
>SDBU01001302.1_pt1 | contig 36117 bp, 32 predicted proteins | sample 2277071 | NCBI WGS metagenome assembly SDBU01 (sample SAMN10397929, study PRJNA504765) | marine sediment metagenome | isolation source: marine sediment core GS08_GC12, 126 cmbsf | place: Arctic Ocean: Gakkel Ridge, Loki's castle | collected 2008 | reverse complement strand
CCACCACCCCCACCCCCCCCCCCCCCACCCTTACTTAAATCACATCTCACAATCAAACCTTATACCTAATAGTAATGCTATACCATTACCAAATATTGATTATACCACATTATGTCAATATTTTGGACAAAAGTCCTAGGAATTTAGTCTAATTGCCGTAATACTAATATCACAAAAAAGACAAATGTCGCAATCAGTCTAGCCTTTTGTCTCTAGTTTTATTCTATCCTCACCGATTAGCTCGGCAAGCCGCCGGTGGAGTTCGGGGCAGTAATCAATGCGTAAGCCGGGCAGTCTGAGCTTAAAGAGCTTCTTCTCGTTATCAATCATCAGGCTGGCCTCGTCATTCCCGGGGAAGTCCCGTAGAACGGCGACAACCTTATGCAGATTGGCTATATCACCGCTCTTATCGCCGGTCTGCTCCAGGCTGATGACCAGCCGGCGGGTTTCAGATGGTGTTTTTTTAGTTTCTACGGCAGCCGGCGGTGCCTCAGCCGGCGGTAAAACAACCGCTCCTTCACCCCCAACCCCCTCAAGATGGTAGTATCGTACGTGCTCGCAGACCAGCTGTACCCGGTCGCCCCGGAGCTTCACCTTGCCATCGACCAGCAGTATATTCCCCTCCTGCCATAAATCTCTGGTCGCGGCATATACCCGGGGCCAGACCATAACCTCGAGCCGGCCGTCCAGGTCCTCCAGCACGACGCTGGCGGACGGCTGGCCGTCCCTGGTAACCAGGTTATGGACCGAAGCCACCATACCGGCGATACCTACTGTCTTACCCTCCATCTCGGCGTCAACCCGACCGCAGAGGGTGGTGTTCTCCGCCGCCGCCTGACTGACGAACGGGCTGAAGGGGTGCTCCGAGAGATAGACCCCCAGCAGTTCTTTCTCCCAGCTTAATATTTCTCTTCTAGAGGCATCTGCAGACTCCATATCAAGGCTGGGCATGGGAATGTTAACCGTCTCCCCCCACAGGTCGAACATGGTCGACTGTCCCGTCTCCTTCAGCTTCTGCTCACGCTGGGACAGAGACAGGAAAAGACCGATATTAGCCAGCAGGGTGCCCCTGTCAGCCAGAGAGTCCAGGGCACCGGCCTTGATAAGGCTCTCCATCACCCGCTTGTTGATGCCGCTCAGGTCAGCCCGGCGGCACAGGTCCTCGATGGACTTATATTCACCCCCTTTAGCACGCTCCGCTATTATCGGCTCTATCGCCCCCGCCCCAACGTTCTTAACCACCGCCAGCCCGAAGCGAATGGCGTCGGCGCCGCCGGCTAGCTTCTCTATAACAAAGCTAGCCTGAGAGCGGTTGATATCGGGTGGCAAAACCTCAATCCCCAGACGGCGGCAATCGGCAACAGCGGTAGCTATCTTCTCCGACTGGTCGGCACAGGCAATCATCAGGGCGGCCAGATACTCCACCGGGTAGTTTGCCTTGAGGTAGGCAGTGCGGTAGGCGATGAGGGCATAGCTTACGGCGTGAGCCTTGTTGAAGGCATAGCCGGCAAAGGGCTCTATAAGGCTGAAAACCTCGCCGGCTACCTCAGCGGAGAAGCCGTTCTTCTTGGCGCCGTTGATGAAGTTGCGCCTCTCTTTTTTCATAACCTCCGGAATCTTCTTGCCCATCGCCTTGCGGAAGATATCGGCCTGGCCCAAGCTGTAGCCGGCAAAGGTGCGGACAATAAACAGCACCTGCTCCTGATAGACAATCACCCCGTAGGTCTCCTCGAGGATGTCTGATAGGGCGGGGTGGGGATAGTGGATGGGCTCCAGCCCATACTTGGCTTTAATAAAACGGGGTATCTGCTCCATCGGCCCCGGGCGGTAGAGGGCGACCATGGCGGCGATATCGCTGAAGGTGGATGGTTTGAGCTCTTTGATATAACGGCGCATACCACTGCCTTCCAGCTGAAAGACACCGGTGGTCTCACCCTGGGACAACAGCTCAAAGGTTCTGGCATCATCCAGCGGGATACGGTGCAGGTCAATGTCAATGCCACGGCTGTTACCGATAATCTCCTGTGCTTTGCCCAGAATGGTCAGGTTAGCCAGCCCCAGAAAGTCCATCTTGAGCAGCCCGATGCGGGCGATATCCTCCATAGCGAACTGGGTCATAACCAGCTCATGATTACTGCTGCGGCTGAGCCTCTGTAGCGGAGTATGCCGGGCAAGGGGCTCCTTGGATATGACAACGCCGGCGGCGTGAGTGCTGGCATGGCGGGAAATCCCCTCAACCCCCCGGGCGGAGTCGACCAGATTTTTGACTACAGCGTCTTCATGGTAGATATCCCTTAGTTCCCTGTTCTCTTCCAGCGCCCGGTCGAGGGTTATACCCGGGGCAAAGGGCACCAGACGGGCAACGCGGTCGACATCGCTATAGGGCATCCCCAGCGCCCGCCCGGCATCCCGGATAGCCGCCCGGGCACCCAGGGTACCGAAGGTGATAATCTGGGCGACGTGGTCGCGACCGTATTTCTGAGATACATAGCCAATGACCTCATCGCGACGGGAGTCTTCAAAATCCAGGTCTATATCGGGCATCTCCCGGCGCTCCAGATTCAGGAAGCGCTCAAAAACAAGCCCGTTCTCAATGGGGTCAATCTCGGTAATCCCCAGGCAGTGAAGGACGATGCTGGAGGCGGCACTGCCCCGGACATTGAAGAGTATGCCGTTCTCCTTGGCATAGGAGATAATATCCCAGACGACCAGGAAGTAATTGGCGAACCGGGTCTTTTCGATTACCTCCAGCTCATAGGCCAGCCGCTCGGTTATCTCCATGCTGGGTTGAGGATAGAATTCAGGTAATCCCTCATAGCAGAGGTCGGTTAGGAACTGGTCCGCCGACCTGCCCTCGGGTAGCTCTATCTCCGGCAGGCGGAGACGACCGAATTCAAGCTCAAGATGGCACATCCGGGCAATCTTTTCCGTGTTTTCCAGAGCCTGGGGAATATCACTGTAAAGCTCAGCCATCTCCTGGGGGCTCTTGAGATAGAAGCAGTCAGCAGCCATCTTCTTTCTCTTGTCATCGAGGATGGAGGAGTTGGTGCCGATGCACAGCAGCAGGTCGTGGGCTTTGGCGTCCTCCCTGTTGATATAGTGGACATCATTGGTAGCCACCAGGGGAATATCCAGCTCGTCGCTCATGGGGATAAGAGCTTTATTTATCTGCTCCAGCTCGGGGATGGGGTGCCGCTGTATCTCCAGGTAAAAATCGCCGAAGGTCTGCTTATACCACAGGGCGGCTTGTTTTGCCTCCTCATAACGCCCTTCCAGTATCAGGCGTGGCACCTCGCCGGCGATACAACTAGTGAGAGCAATCAAGCCCTGATGATGCTGCTCCAGAATCTCTTTGTCCATCCTCGGCTTGTAGTAGAAGCCCTCGAGGTGCGCCTTGGTAATCAGCTGGATGAGATTGTGATAGCCGGTCTGGTCTTTAGCCAGCAGGACAAGGTGGTAGCTGTTCTTATCACTGGCACTGCGGCTGAAACGACTGCCCGGTGCTATATAGGCCTCACAGCCGATAATGGGCTTTATGCCCGCCTCCCTGGCGGCAGAGTAGAACTGGATGGCACCATGCAGGACGCCGTGGTCGGTTATGGCCAGGGCGTTCATACCCAGCTCCTTAGCCCTGGCTACCAGCTGGGGAATACGACACATGCCGTCAAGCAGGCTGTATTCGGTATGCACATGGAGATGGGTGAACATGGCACCTCTAATCGGAAGAAATCAAGAAAGATTATATCACAGACAGCCTTTTTAAGACCTTGTTTTTCAAAGCTAACCAGAAGAAATCGAGATAAAAATTTGCTTATTTCTTAACAAGGGAAGGGAGAATAAGAGAAAGAGGGGGTGAAACCCCCTCTAACACTCCCCTTTTTTATATACCTCCACTCTCCTAATCATCACCTGTAAAAGGGGTGTTTAAGAGAGGCTCTGTATTTATAAAGGCAGGAGGTTTGGAGAGATGCAGTCCCTACATTCCAGTCTCCCCCTCTCCTTGTAAGGAGAGGGGGATTAAGGGGGAGAGGTTGCTATGGATGGTAATCTCTATATTTTATTATCTATACCCACCCAAAAGTGGGAGTTTAAGAGGGGCATTAGCCCCTCTTCTCTATATCCCCCTCTCTTTAATAAAGAGAGGGGGCAGGGGGAGAGATTTCCCTTTTTCTATCTTTTTCCACCCCCGACAGTGTAAAATCAGGTCTGTAATGGAAAGGGTGGTGAGGATTCTCGGTATCACCGCCCGGTGGCTGTTCATACTCTGCCTGCCGGTGATGTTGTTTACCGCCGTCCTCGGCCTAGCGATAAACAGCAAGTGGCTGTTCGAGTACGGCTTTGACAAGTATGGTGTAAACCAGACCACTGGGATAGATGATACCGAACTGGAGAAGGCAGCCAGCGGGCTAATAGACTATTTTAACTCGGGTGAGGAGTCTATCGACCTGACCGTAATCAAGGACGGCGAGCCCTTCGCCTTATTTAACCAGCGGGAGGTAGCCCACCTCAGGGATGTCAAGGGGCTAATCTGGCTGGACTATCGGGTCTTACTGGCTACTGGTAGCTATGTATTGCTCTACGCCGTGGTAAGCCTCTGCTGGCTGACAGAAGAGCGGCGCCGGCGGCTGGCGACAGCAACGGCTATCGGTGGTGGCATCACCCTCGGTTTGATTCTGGCTTTAGGGCTGGCGGCGATGCTGGATTTTCAGGGCTTCTTTTTGCAGTTCCACCTCATCAGCTTTGCCAACGACCTGTGGCTGCTCGACCCGGCCAGAGACTACCTGATAATGCTCTTCCCCCAGGGCTTCTGGTACGACGCCACCATGCTCGTAGCTCTGGCGACAACAGGGCTGGCGGTGATAGTTGCCGGGCTAGCCGGGGGCTATCTACTGTACCGGCGAAGGCAGGGCAGACGGGAAAGCATATAGTCCCAGCTATTCCCGGCAAGATTACCCAGGCGTATCATCCTGAGGTATAAATGGATATACTCAATCTCTTGTGGGGAATAGTTTTTCTTCAGTTCGTCCAGGGCTTCGGCTGGCGGATGTCCATCGCTTTCCGCCCAATGCTGGGCATAAAGAATAGCCGGTATTTCGCGCCCGGGGCATTCTTCAAACCTACCTGACAGGATCCGCTCCAGCTCAAGCTGGACGATGCCGTGTTTTAAGGCCTCTTTGCTGTAAGCATGGGTGCAATAACGGCATTCATTTACTGCTGTTACCGATAGCATAAGACGTTCCCGAAAAGCAGGCGATATTACCTCCGAGCGCATAGCCTTTCTAATCTGGCGCCAATTTTTTAATAAACCGGCCGTCTCTCTCAAAAACCGGCCAAAGCCGCTGAAGGTTCTTTTTGTAAAAGGCACTTTCACTCACCCGATGCGGGGAGATCAGAACACATAATAAGGCCGGTGCAGCGAGTACTTTAATTCCAGATACCGGCCACACCAGCAATAGTCAGTATATCTTAGCCCGGTCTAATTATAAGCCCAGAAGAACCTTGATTTCGGAGATATGCTCCTGCTCATCCTGGATAATATGCCGCACGGTATGCTCTATCTGAAAGTATTCGTATTTAAGCTCGTCTTTCATCGCCCTTGCTTTGTCCAGTATCTCCGAGTACATATCGACGGCTTCCTTTTCATCGGCGAGGTTGGTTTCCAGAATCTCCTTTACCGTTTTAGCCGGGTGGGCTTTGGCTATACCCATAGAAGGCACCCCACCCAGATAACCGCCGATAATCCCCCTGAGTAGCTCAGCGTGTTTTCTCTCGTCGTCGGCTATCTCCTTCAGGCGCTCGATTATCGGCTCCGAGTTAAGCCCATCCACAAGCTCAGCATGAGATAGATACTGAATCATAGCCTGATGCTCCAGTTCCAGGGCCTGGTTCAACATCTTAACCAGTTCTTCTTTTGCCATAACCGTTTACCTCCTCGTTTGAATTCTACCTATAATATCTCTCTCCTGTAACGGTATGTCAAGAAGATAAATCCGTCTATTTTTTACCTCAAGCCGGTACAAAAAAACATGAAACCGATATGTAACAGGTTCGCAAATAGTATATAATTAAGCCAGATTATAGAGTGGGGTTAATAGGCAGCAGTGGAAATAATATCCAGGTGCCCTGTTTGCAAGGGGAGCGGCAAGGTCCCGAGGGAACTACCCTTCGGCGCCAACCCCAAGGCACCGACCACCCGGGCCGATAAGGCAGGTCTCAAGACCTGCCCCAATTGCCGGGGAAGCGGCAGTGTCGGCATCAAGGAGTAGGCTAGTATCTATAGTGAGAATCCGTCCGGTTCCAAAGATAGACATACCTCTTCTCTTGAGACATAAAGGTCCACCGGAACTGGAAAAGAAACCTCTTTGTATAATTAATTATGCTATCCATTGCCCTCTCCTTTCATGCTGTCAATAGTTATAACGAAGTTCGGCGTAAAAGGTTAGGTCGACATAAAAGCAAATACTGAAGAAACAACCGGGCTGGAACACAATAGATTAGCCTGACACATTGACACCACGCAATCTATAAGTTAGATTAACAACCGAGAATATATATTATCGAATGAACATGAAATACAGCGGATTTCAAATAGGCAAAATTACTATAATCGCAGAACTGTTACTTTATATACTGCTCGCTATCAGTGTTATCAGCAGTGTAATTGCAAACATCTTAAAAACAGCAACCATTACCGGCAGTTTTTTTGACCTTCTTTTTACCGGGCTGATATCCCTTTTTGCCGGTATCGGGTTTATTGTAATCATATTGGAGGTCTCCAAAAGGTGGCATCATATCGGCGGAGCAGTATTTCTGTGTCTGGCTCTGTCTATTACCTTCTGGATACCATCCAGTTATAATAGTGAGCTCGGCTTATTTCATAACTATCCGTATCTGATTGCTCCTGTTCTTGTGATAGCCTTAGCCTGGGCTATATCCGGAGTAATCATCATCATTTATGGTAAATTCCTGTCGGTAGAAACCCCTGCATCGCCTCCTCACGCTTAATCACTGCTGAAAAATCTATTCTAGCCTCCGGCAAGCACAAAGCCAAAGAGAGAAAGCCTTTGACCGGGCAAGTGCCAGAAGGTATACTAAATCAACACCAACCTGCGGGGAGAGTTCTTATGAACGGGGTGCAACTGGCTGACAGGCTGGTCTTATGGATTAAGGAAAGGGTGAAGGCTACCGGCTTAAAGGGGGTGGTGTTCGGCATGAGCGGTGGTGTAGACTCCTCGGTGGTAGCCGTTTTATGCCGCCGCGCCTGCGGCGACAACACGCTGGGCCTACTTATGCCCTGCCACAGCCACCCGCAGGACGAGCAACACGCCCTCGCCATAGCCGAAAGGTTCTCCATCCCGACGAAAAAGATTGTCCTCGACGCCGCCTATGACACGCTTCTTAGGTCCCTGAACAGCGAGGGGGAAGCTGATGCCGACAGGGTAGCCAGAGCCAACCTCAAAGCCAGGCTAAGGATGCTCACCCTCTACTTCCATGCCAACCAGTTCCGCTATCTGGTAGTTGGTCCCGGCAACAGGAGCGAGCTCGCTGTGGGCTACTTCACCAAATACGGTGACGGCGGCGTTGATATCCTGCCTCTGGGCAACATGGTCAAGTCGCAGGTTAGAGAACTAGCCAGCTTGCTGAATATACCGCAGGAAATTATCGACAAGCCGCCCTCAGCCGGCCTTTGGCACGGTCAAACCGATGAAGACGAGCTCGGCTACAGCTATGACGAGCTGGACAGACTCCTGACCGGCGGTGAAGTACCGGGCATGGTCAGGGAGAAAATAGAACAAATGATAGCCAGCAACCGCCATAAACTGAACCTGCCCCCGATACCGGACTTCTAATATCCCCCCATTGCCCTCTCGTTGACACTACCCATTAGCCCAAGTATAATCTAGTTGTTTCGGCCGAAGTGGCGGAATGGCAGACGCGCTACGTTCAGGGCGTAGTGTCCTTAAGGGCGTGTGGGTTCAAATCCCACCTTCGGCACCAGTGAGCGCTTGTAGCTCAGTTGGATAGAGCGCAGCCCTGCGGAGGCTGAGGCCGTGGGTTCGAGCCCCGCCAAGCGCGCCACTTGGGCGGTTAGCTCAGTTGGTTAGAGCACCTGCTTTACACGCAGGGGGTCAGAGGTTCAAGTCCTCTACCGCCCACCATAAAGCTAAATTTAGCAAAAATACCGGGCTAGAGCTCCTGCCTTCTCCTTCATCAATCCTTTCGGCAACAAGGGTACAGTATAACTAAGCTGTACCTCATCTTTGAATACAATTACTTCTTTTACAAACCATGCCCAAGTCGGCTAGCTCCACCTTTCTATCTAACATCAACGCCTCAGGTTCAATCCGCCTGCTCAATAATCGTTCCTGCCGGTTTCTTAGTTCACGTATCCTGGGCGTTAGGTCATTGAGGCCATAATACCGGTAACTCTAACTTAACAAGTGGTACACCTTATGGGGGCAGGTCAGTCACCCCCTTTTTATAAGTTAATCTTTGAATAGTAGTTATAGAGCAATCATCATAACCCAGGTTAAAAATAGCCGCCCCTTTTCTTAATACGAAGAAGCCCGGCTTATTCTTATTTCAAACTAGCACTCTTATATCCCCTTCCCGTCTGGTAATACCCTCCTTATCCAGAGCAGTAAGAATAGGTATGGTATATTTACGGCTAAAGCCAAAAAGGGAATTAAAGTCCTGTATGGTGATTCTCCCTTTCTTCGTCAGGAAATCGATTACCCCCCTTTTAATGTCCTGATAATGCCTCGCATCCAGGAAAATCCCGTCACCGATCTCCACCAGTATGTTCTCTCTGCACATAAAGCGGATTATTTCCTCGCTACCGGGAATCTGAGATGCTAATTCTTTCAACGTTGGTGGGCTGGCGGGGTTTTTTGTAAAAAGCTCTTTTATGTTGGAGATAACTGCTTCCTGCCAAGAGGATAGTTTCGGCTTGTGTTTTGCTATGGCAATTGAATCCCCCGCGTGGACTATTTCTCCCTTATTAACCAGGTACGAAATCAATTGGCTGAACAATGTCCTGGGTAAATTCAGGCATGCCATTAACGCTGCCTGGGAGACTGATTCCTTCAAGGGGTTAGATTTATGCATCAGCCGTAAAGCCTCCAGCAGTCTGTTAGCTAGCTCCTGCCAGTAGTCTACCCCGACGATATATGAAGCGATGTTCATCAGCTTGCTTTGGGCAATAAGTTTATTAACGCAGCCATCTATCTCTGCTGAAGAGTAACAGCTGGCTTTAAGCAGCTCTCCTCTCTCTGCATACTTGAGTTTCTCAACCTCGGTCAGGATTAACTCTTCAAGGCTGAGCCCCCTCCTTCTTCCGATAAAAGTTGATAGCTTATAAGCATCTTTAACTCTATATTTGGTTGCAAACGGGTCAAGAATGATACCGCCGCCTATAGTACATACGGGTGAGGGGTTTCTTAAGATAAAGCGCTCCCCGATATACATAGCAACATCCTTTTCAAATCGTAGCTGAGCAAAGGTTGCCTCCTGCGGCTTTACATCTTTGGCTCCAATGAGGACCAGCCTTGCCGTAAGCTCGCTGGTTTCCAGATATACCAGGAGTTCGTTATTGTTTTTGAGTTTAGTTGGTCCTGGTAGTAATCTTATTTCAACGTTGGCTATTCTGCTTACCTTAGCCTTGTGGGGCATGATGATATCACCCCGTTTAAGCTTCTCCCTTTTTATGCCTGTTAAATTAAGGGCTACCCTGCTTCCCGGTAGTGCTTTGTCTACTTTTTGCTTATAGCTTTCAATTGACCGTATGTGGGCTGTCAGCCCATCGGGTAAAATAATCACATCATCGCCGGGAGCGAGGCTGCCGTTTATCAACGTTCCGGTGATCACCACACCGCTTCCCTTCATGGTAAAAACCCTGTCTATAGGCAGTCGCGGTTTGCCAATATCCCTGTTGGAAGCTATTTTAAGAACAAGCCGGTCAATCGCCTCTTTAAGCTTATTAATACCGGTACAATCCTTATTACTGACCCTTATTATGGGGGCATCTTGCAAGCTGGTTTGAGCCAACCTGGTAGTTATATCTTTTTCAACCATCTCCAGCCAGGCTGTATCGTCTACCAGGTCCACTTTGGTCAGGGCAACAATTCCATGTTTCACGCCGAGCAAGTCCATAATCTGGGTGTGTTCTTCGGATTGTGGCATCCAACCATCATCGGCAGCGATGACTAAGATAGCAGCATCGATGTTGCCCATGCCGGGGATCACATTTCTGACAAATTGCTTATGACCGGGAACGTCAACGATACCTACCATTTCGCCAGAGAAGGCCTGCATCCAGGCAAATCCCAGATCAATGGTCATGCCGCGATTCTTTTCCTCGGGCAACCTATCAGGGTCTATCCCGGTAAGTGACTTGACCAGCGAAGATTTGCCGTGGTCAATATGGCCAGCAGTACAAAAAGTTAACATTTCCCTTATCCGGTTTGAGCAAAAGCATCTTTGATAACTGCAATCATAGTTTTATCTAATGACGGTAAGACCGTGCGTATGTCTATGATAAAGCTATTTTCGCTGATCCTGCCGATAATCGCCGGCGATGACAAGCGTAACTTAAGAGCAAATTCCTCAACTGAGCAAGGGGGTTTTATGACAACCAGTATGGTTGGTAAGGTCTGGTCAGGCAAGGAGCCACCCCCAACCATGCTTCTACCTTCCTGAATTTCTGATTTTACCCCGGCACTGATAAGCTCCTTAATAACCGCCTTGGCTCTAGCCCTGAGCCCGTCAATGCTGGCACTTATCATCTGCCATACCGGTATCTCAGTTATCGCCTCTTTTTTTAGATAGTGCATCAGGGTAGCTTCAAGAGCTATGGTGGACATCTTGTCGATGCGAACGATTCTTAGCAGCGGGTGCTTCCTGAGTATATCAAGATATTTTTCTGCTCCTAATATGATACCTGATTGGGGGCCTCCCAACAGCTTGTCGCCGCTGAAACAGACTATATCGGCTCCATTGGTTAGTGCTTCCTGCACCGTTGTTTCATGTTCCAAACCAAAATCCGCTGTGTCCAGGAGTGCCCCGCTACCTATGTCGTAGACGACCGGAAGATTATATTTTTCGCCGAGGGTTCTCAACTCCTCCGTGCTGACGGAATTGGTAAAACCCCGGATGGCGAAATTGCTGGTATGAACCTTTAGCAGCAAAGCCGTTTTTTCACCAATGGCACGCTCATAGTCCTCGATAAATGTCTTGTTAGTCGTTCCAACTTCCCTGAGGCAAACGCCCGCTACCTCTATAATTTCAGGCATGCGGAAGCCCCCGCCAATCTGCACCAGCTCTCCTCGTGAGAGGATAATTTCTTTGCCTTCGGAGAGGGCTGCCAGGATGAGAAAGACAGCTCCCGCGTTGTTATTGACCACCTGGGCACTCTCTGCACCTGTTATAGCGCAAAGTAGCTTCTCAACCGCCTGCGCCCTTACGCCGCGTTTGCCAGTTGGTAGATCATATTCCAGATTGCAGTAATTCTTACCTGTTTCAGATAACGAGGCTGCTGCTTTACCGGATAACGGTGCCCGCCCGATATTGGTATGCAAGATTACGCCGGTGCCGTTGATTATCGGGCTACATAACCCGGACCATTGCCGGTACAGATGCTGTGTTATTTCGTGTAATATCTCGGGCCTGGAGGGGCAGGTGCCACCGCTCAGTATCCGCCCGCGGTTTTCGGCTAATACTGTCTGTATTGATTGTGTTACCAGTGCACGGGAGTACCTGGTTATTGCATCCTGGATTCCACCGGAGGCCAGAACCTGCTCCACCGATGGTAGTTTACGTAGCTCTTTGTTATTTGTTTGGTCTTTTCTTTCCTGATTATTATCAATAGTTCTCATCTAAATATAAGACGGCTTCCTTCCTTTTTCAATACCTGTCCTATAATAGCCGCTTTTTTGTACGTCTGTTTCATACGGTCAAGCATCTCGTCCGCTTTTTGTGGAGGTACGGCAATTAATAAGCCACCCGAAGTCTGAGGGTCAAAGAATACGTCCATCAATTCCTCTTCCGTACCACCTGCATTAACCTGGCTGGAATAAAATTCTCGGTTGGAACACGCGCCAAGCGGCACCAACCCCATGCTAACAAACTGCAACACTTTATCTATCAACGGGATTTTATCCACAGAGAGCTGGATGGATATACCGCTGTTTTCCGCCATTTTACAGGCATGGCCTATCAGGCCAAAGCCGGTAATATCGGTGCAGGCATTAACTCCCAATAATACCATTATATCTGCCGCTTCCCTATTTAGCTGTGCCATTTGCTCGATTAGCCCTAACTCTGTATTATTATCGACCAATCCGGCTTTTATGGCAGTGCTAATAATACCAATGCCAAGTGGTTTGGTCAGTATCAGCTTATCCCCGGGCTTGGCCCCGCTGTTGGTTATGACCTTTTGCGGGTTGATAATTCCGGTAACAGATAAGCCGTACTTTAATTCCTCGTTCTTTAGACTATGCCCACCGACAAGCGTCACATCAGCCTCAGTCAGCTTAGACAGCGCCCCGCTTAAAATCCGGGTTAGTATGGAAATATCCATTTTCTCACTGGGGAAACAAACCACGTTCATAGCCGTAATGGGTTTGCCACCCATAGCATAGACATCGCTTAGGGCGTTGGCAGCGGCAATCATGCCGAAGCTATAAGGGTCATCGACCACCGGCGCAATGAAGTCTACCGTCTGGACGATGGCTAGATCATCATTAAGCCTGTAGACTCCGGCATCATCTGCCCTGTCCAAGCCAACAATTAAATTCGGGTCGTCCTGCAAAGGCAGGCCGCAGATCGTTTTATATAAGTCACCCGGACCTATTTTGGACGCTCAACCAGCGTAACGAGAATAGGCAGTTAGCTTGATGATGTTTTCTGTCATCCGTCTGGGCCTCCTTTCTTAGATTTACAATCCGTATAGTGATAATCTCTGGCGGAGGGGGAGGGAATCGAACCCCCCGCGACAATTAAAATTGCCGCCAACGGAGTTGAAGTCCGCGAGGCTCACCAGGGCCTATTCCCCTCCACGTAAATACCATATGTGTCCATTAAGTCTTCCGTAGCTATTAACAATTGATGCTTACGGAGCTGGGGGTTTAGTAGCAAACCCCGAATCCTTCCCCCTTTTACTTTAATTTAAGAATATCACTCCTACTTACTAATAATATTAGAGTATTCAGATAAATAATAACCCCGGAAAAAGTATCTAGAAAGAGCTTAACGATGTAGAATTTGTGCAGCAATATGTCCGATAACCTGCAATTGTCCTATAAGAAAAGCGTCCAGTATATAGGCCAATTCCTCGGTATTGATTATGCTGCCAGTAATAATCTTATTGATGCCCATTTTATTTTACTATATCTCTTCGGGTTGCTTTCTGTCAATTATTGCCTTAGCTGGTTCTGCTTGATTAATGTTGCATGCATTTTTTAAAGCTACTATCCTCTTAGCCAGAATAAGGCTGGGAGGGGGATATGAGCCTGATGACCATAACGAAAGGAGAATTAGTAACATATTTTATTGTTTTAGCTTTATGTGGTTTAGTCATTATATCCAGGAATTATTAGTGTGGAAAGAAAGGAGAAATATTACTACTTCTGCCAGAAGTAAATTGAACCATAAATATCAGCAACCACAAACACGAAAACAGCAAGCCACATATAGAAAGGGTAATCATTGAGTAAAACCAATGCTAATATAACCAATACTCCAAAGGAAAACCCCTTAGTTATTGGTGTGGAAGAAAGTACCAAGATAGTAAGACCTTTACTAAAAGCAGGTTATTGGGGGAAAACTCGTTTGCCTTTAAACACGGAAGGCTTTCTCTGTGCTGCTTGGTAAAACTGGATTGTAAAACCTATGTGTTTTTAAAACCCCTCTCCCGGGCCTGCCTGTCCATATCAATTGTCAGCAGACGTTCGAGGGGGAAGATAATTTTTTCTCTGGTCTTACTTAAATCAATAGCCTTAATGTATTTTTGGCAATGCTGGCAGGTGTAAAGACGGTAGAGTTCCTTGTCATCGGTAAAATAGTGCAGGGCACTTTGTTCCTGGCATCCGCAAAAAGGGCATTCTAATCGCTTAAACAACCATTCTGCATCGCAGCGAGAGCAGACTAGATGTCGTGCGCCACGTTGATTGTCAAGATAAGAAAAATCTGGAGTACCGCCGCATATCGGACAGTAGCCCCGTTGCCAATTCACCTCGTCAGCAGACTCCTTAAATTCTTCAGAATAGTAAGCTAAAAACGGTTGCAGTGTTGCCTGAATTATCGCCGGCATAAGATTCTCACTAACACCATCTTGCATCGTTGCCGGCAGTTCCTTTCCGGTGAACCATGCCTTAATAGCTTTATGAGTGAGAAGGCGCCCTGCCCCTGGTCTCAGGAGTTTCTCAGGGAGTTCACCGAAAAGCTGAGGGTAGCTGGCGAAGGCCTTGATAACCTCAACGAACAGCTCTTGTACCAACCCCCGGTCAAGCACAAATTCATCAATATTTAATAACGGCTGCCCATCCTGCGTTCGCTGGCAGATAGCCTCGCTGTTTATACTAGGCTTGGGTTTGCTAATCCGTTTCTGGGCCCTGGCTTGAATCTGTAAAAGTTTTCTATAAAATGCCAGGAGAAGGGGGAGTTCCCCCTTCTCCTTTTCAATCTTGGATAACTTTCCGAGGATTATGGTCGTTTCTTTTTTCACTAAGACCCTTTTTCCCCACCTTTGGTAATTTCGTTATACCACTTACCGTGATGGCTCTTGGCGTACTCAACTGATATTTTACCGCTTGCCATAGCATCCCAGGATTCGGTCATTTTCGGATGGAATAGAGTAAGGTAAATATGCAGTAGGAACATAGTGCCTGTAATAATAAACGAAATATCAAGGATTAAAACCGCCCACTGTAGGACTGCCGGCGAGGCGGTTTCCTTGGCAAACCACAATATCCCTCCGGTGATGACAATTATTACCCCGAATACTATTACTGTGCACCACCACATCTTCTGTCCGGTATTCAGAGAGCCCTGGGGTGGCATCCTACTTTCATCACCCATGAAGTAGTAGCCAGGGGCAGCTTTTAGCCAGCCTATATCTTCTTTATTCCAGGTAAAGGCTTGTTTTAAGCCTCTGCCTACTGATTTGGGGTCAAGTATTGTATAGATGATGGGTGCGGCGACGAAAATAACCGCCATGATACGATGGATAAGGCGGGTCCAGCCATCCTCTGCCAGGAAGCCCAGTGCCGGGATAAAAAATACAAGCCCGGTGAGGAGCAGGATGACAAAGGAAAAAGCATGTACCCAGTGCAGTATTCTTATTGGTTTTCTGTACTTTTCTACTTTGTTATTTGTCATTACTTCTCCTTATTGGCACTAGCTCGACGAGCTATCACCCAGTTCAATCCCAGACCTGCAATCGCTAGGCCTCCCACTACCCAGCCAGCCGGCTGGACTATATCCTTCCAGGCAACAGTAGCCCATGAAACCTGGGGTGATTCCGGCAGACCGTAGACGGATGGGGAATCGTCAAGAACATATAGAACATGCAGGCCGTCAAGCTCATTTTCTCCATACAGGTTAGTTTTTGTCCATCCCTTGTTTTTTAACGCCTGGACACGTTCATTACCTTCTGCTACCATCGCGTCGCGGTCCCCATAAACCAGGGCTCTAGGAGGACAGGTCTTAACACAGGCTGGCTCCCAACCTTCAGCGATGCGATCCAGCCCCTGACTGGTACAAAAGGTGCACTTATCCATCTTGGCGAAGCCGGTGATAATATTACTCGTAGAGCGCGGCACGCTAAAGGGACAGGCATCAATGCAGTAACCACAGCCGGTACATGTGTCCTTGTTATAGGCGACGAAGCCAAGCTCGTGGTGGTAGAGGGAGTCATTGGGGCAAACCCGGACACAGGCGGCATCGGTGCAGTGCATGCATGCCTGTCGGGTGAAGAGCCAGCGAACACGGCCTCCATCTTCAATCTCGGTAAATTTCATCTTAAGCCAGGTTTGAGGAGAGAGGTCAGGTGGATTCTCATAACTGCCCTCGTTAACCGTCTCCTCTCCCGAAAGCTCATTCCACTGCTTGCAAGCTACTTGGCAACCGCGGCAAGCCATGCACCTTGTTGGGTCATATAAGATTGCTTTATCTGCCATTTTATTACCTCCAAGTACAAACTAAAACCATTGCTTAAGCCTTACGGACTTTAACTAGGAAAGCCTTGTATTCCGGTATCATAGTGTTAGCATCCCCGACATTGGGAGTAAGGATATTGGCACTATCACCGGTGGACAGGCCAGTATAGCCCCAGTGCCAGACGACACCTACCTGGTGCACCACCTTACCGTTAATATTAAACGGTTTGAAGCGCTTGGTTACCAGCGCCACCATATTCACCTGCCCCCGGGCTGATTCCACGATAACCCTGCCACCATTCTCAATATCCTTTTCTGCCGCCAGTTCTTCACTCATCTCAACAAATGGTTCGGGCTGCATCTCAACAAGCCAGGGCAGGTTTCTGCTCATCTGCCCTGCCTGCCAGTGCTCCACAAGGCGATAAGTCGTACACACAATAGGATACTCTTCCCGAGTGCCCTTGACATTATAGGCTCCTCCCCAAATCTTGAAAGCGGGGTCGTTTTGAGTCCCCGAAAGCAGGTTATCTACCGGGCTTTCCCACGGCTCGTAGTGCTCAGGGAAGGGACCGTCTGCCCGTCCGGCACCGAAAACACGGGCATGCCCTTCAGGCTTCATAATGAAGGGGTACTTGGTATCATCACGGTCGGTACCGTCGGGATTCTTCATTGGATACCAGCCACCATCGGGAACATCTCCTTCCCATTTCTTGGTAGTATATTTCCCATCAGTGACCTCGCCAGTGAATTTGACAACCGGATGCTCACTATCCCAGGGTTGGCCTTTTAGGTCAACCGAGGCACGGTTATAGATGATACGCCGGTTCACCGGCCAGCACCAGGCAAACTTTGAATACATGCCAACATTGAAGGGGCCGTCATCAAGGCTGCGGCGGCTGGCCCGGTTACCGGGGATAGGAGCATCGGGCTCAAGCTCGGGCTCAACATAGCTGTTACAGTAGAGCCAGTTGCCCGAGGTAGTAGTGCCGTCATTCTTGAGGGCACCGAAGGTGGCCATGAGCTTACCAGTGGTTAAATCGTAGCCGTTAATCTCCTTGGCTACATCACGGGGGTCGGGGTCAGTGCCATAGTCCCAGGTAAGGTCGGTAATGGAGGCGGGATTTTCGCCACCCTCAGCCTGATATAGTGCCCTGATGCGCTTCATCAGGTCGTTAATAATACCCAAGTCATGCTGGGCAACTCCCGGCGGGTCTACTGCCTTGTAGCGCCACTGCATCCAGCGGCCGCTATTGGTAACGCTGCCTTCCTTCTCATAGGAGCAGGCTGCCGGCAGCAGGAAGACCTCCGTCTGGATATTGGCCGGGGTAACCCCGGGACGCTTCCAGAAGGCAGCCGTCTCTGTCTCCCACAGGTCGGCGACTACCAGCCAGTCCAGTTTTTCCATGGCCTTTCGCGCTACGCCGACATTAGGGCCGCAGACCGCCGGGTTCTGCCCCCAGGCCATAAACCCCTTGACGATACCTTCGTCCATGGCATTAAAGAGGGAAATCCAGGAGTAGTCTTGTCCCGCATCAGCCTTGGGTAGATTGTGGTAAGCAAACTCGTTGGCTGAGGTGGCGCTGTCGCCATACCAGGCCTTAAGCAAGCTGACCACATACTTGGAATAGTTACTCTTCCAGGGGTCTGCGGGCTCGGTATTGGGGATATAGTAGCCCCACCAGTTGGCACTCTTGGGATCGTGGGTAGGGCCTTTGGTACTCATGAAACTGGCGAGGGTTGTATGAGTATCTCTTGGCTGGCCTATATAGCCGGGCAGGATGTGCCACAAGAGGCAGTGGTCGGTGGAGCCCTGGACATTGGACTCACCGCGCAGGGCGTTAATGCCGCCGCCAGCGACACCGATGTTAGCCAGCAGCAACTGGAGTATGGCATAGGAGCGAATCATCTGAGTACCGTTGGTGTGCTGGGTGGTGCCCATGGCATACATGATGGTGCCCGACTTGCCCACCCGCCCGGTAGCGGCATAGGTCTGGCAAATCTCAAGGAAGGTATCCTTAGGAGCACCGGTGACCTTAGAAACTATCTCCGGGGTATAGCGGGCAAACTGCTTCTTTAACAGTTGGAAGACACAGTTGGGGTCTTGTAGTGTCTTATCTCTTATAGGGATACCATTTTCATCTACTTGATAGGTCCAGGTGGACTTGTCGTACTTTCTCTTGGCAGGGTCAGTTTCATTTTGGCTACCGACATACCCGGAGAACAGCCCGTCCAGGTCAACCGGCCCCTTGAAGTCGGGGTTAATGAGGAATGAGGCATTGATGTACTCAGTAACATAGGTCATATTGTAGTTATCGGGGTTCTGCTCCATGTCATCAAGCACATACTTAATCATGCCACCGATGAAGGCAACATCTGTGCCCGACCTCATGGGGGCATAGATATCGGCCTTGGCCGAGGTGCGGGTAAATCTGGGGTCAACACTGATAAGCTTGGCACCCCTCTCTTTGGCCTCAGTAATATGACCGAAGCTGGCCGGGTGGTTCTCAGCCGGATTAGAGCCGATAGCCATCATACAATCACTATTGGCAATGTCATTCCAGTGATTGGTCATAGCCCCTCGGCCGAACGTTTCCGCCAAACTGGCGACAGTGGAGGAATGTCATATACGGGCCTGATGCTCTATATAGACCAGGCCGAGGGCACGCAACATCTTTACCAGCAGGTAGCACTCCTCATTGTCGTGAGCGGCACCGCCCACTGAGGCGATGGCTTCGGTACGGTTAACGAGATTACCCTTGGCATTTGTTGTGATAAAGCTTTCATCACGGGTTTGCTTAATCTTCCTTGCTATTTTGTCAAGTGCAGAGTCCCAGGATAGCTCTTCCCACTCAGTGCCACCTGGCCTACGCCAGAGAACCTTGGAGAGGCGGCGGTCATTGTTATGTATTTGGGGCAGACTAGCCCCCTTGGCACAGGCAGCTCCACGGTTGATGGGGTGGTCAGGGTCGCCCTCGATATTTACCAAGTTACCGTTTTCAACGGCGACAATAAAGCCGCAGCCTGAGGCATCGTAAGGGCAAATAGTACTCGTTTCACCGCGTTGCTTTTTAAGCGGTATATGCTTGACGGGTGATGCTAGGACGGCGTCATCAACCAGGGAGCTGAACAGCAAAAACCCGCCTACTGTAGCCCCCGAGGCTTTAATGAAGTCTCTTCGGTTTAACGGCATATGTCCTCCTAATTCGCTTTCTCGTATTCCCAATTATTTTTAAAAAATAATCGGTGGTGAATTATATAATAAAAATATAATGTTTGTCAACTATCTATGACACGTAGTAGTGAAGAAAATCTATTGACCAAGTTCATAATAAGGTGTCACGCTGCCGGGAGGATAATAGCCAGAAGGTGAAACAGGGAGTTAAAGCCGAGTTAGAAGCGGCGATAAAACCCAGGTAAACCCAAAAAGCAGCCAAAAGAAAAAGGTATTCTTAACCTAGAATAGAATGGCCTTGATACGGGTGTCTTTTTCCAGATAAGCCTTATCCTCGTCTACGATAATATATCCGTCCGCCTGTGCCGTGCCGGTGATGGCGCCGGATTTCTTGAGTATGGGATAGGCTGTTTCACCTTCCAACCTTACTAGTAGAAACAGTCGCCTTCCATTACCACCCGTTACCCTGGCACCCATTTTAACCTGGATAGAGAAACTGCGCCCGGGGGGCAAGTATGCCATCCTCCTTATAGCTGGACCCAATAGCAGGTAGGCATTCATGAGGCAGGATGTAGGATAACCTGGCATACACAGCACCGGTTTGTCTTTGACAACGGCGAAGGTGGTTGGTTTCCCTGGTTTTATATTTATACCGTGAAAAAAAACTTTACCCCACTCTTCCAGTACGTCAATTATAAGGTCCTTCTCTCCCACAGATGAACCACCAGATATAACCACCATATCGGCATCATCAAGGGCTTTGGCTAGGTTGTCCTTAATGCCTTCGATGTTATCCCCGGTAATAGGAAATATTATAGGCAGACCTCCATTTTCCTTCACAACCGCCGATAGTGTATGGGAGTTGATATCATATATCTGGCCTGCCTTGAGTCTTTTGCCTATCTCCACTATTTCTTCACCCGTAGGTATAATAGCTACTACGGGCTTATCATATACTTTACAACGGCGAGACCCCTGAGAAGCCAACACCCCTATCTTACCTGCATCCAGACGCATCCCACGTTTCAGTACTATCTCTCCTTTTTTTATATCCTCACCTTTTAATGCCACATTGCCCAAGGGGGAAACGGACTTGATGATGCTCACTATATCATCAGTGCGCTCTGTGTTTTCCAGCATGACTACGGCATCAGCCCCGGCGGGCATTGGGGCACCGGTTGCAATCTGGATACTCTCCCCCGTAGATAATTCCCCGTTTGTTGTGGAGCCGGCATGCAGCGTACCCACCAGATTCAATTTTTTCGGGTTCTGTTTTGAGGCTCCAACTGTATCCTTAGATTTAACGGCATAGCCGTCCATGGCAGCACGGTTAAAAGGTGGGGTATAATGACGAGCTATGATATCCTCTACAAGCACGCAGCCTAGGGCACCGTCTATCCTTAAGCCCCGAGTGCGCTCTACGGGCAGGACATGCCGTTCAATGACTTCCCGGGCGGCTTCAAAAGAGATGAGCTCTCCAAACGGTTTCATACTAAAATTCCCCCATGCAATGATATTTCATTGTATATTGTGAGAGATAGCTGGTCGTCATTATACCACAAATAAACGAAATTTGCCTTTTTGAGGCCCCGGGAACAACGCCCTAATGCAATAAATCACATCCGGCTCTAAGCCCCCCAGGGCAGGGCTTACCATCCATTGTATTCGAAATATACCGGTGAGTTCTCATAAAAAGAGGCAGGACGGAGCAAAAGCCAGTTAAACTAGAATTCTTAGAGGAAGGACTGGGCGCTTAAAAGAATTGACTGAGGCATATAGATATGGTATAGGGTATGGCTGGGGCAAATTTCAACCAGCTATGGGATACGGTTAAAAGAACCATTATCGAACAAATCAAAGGCTGAAAACATACTAAATGGCAAACCTTGAAATTGATGAGGGTACAAAGTACATCGGATATAAGAATGCGCTGGCCTTAATCCTTTCTAATACCGATTGCAGGAAGATTGATAGATTACCCCCTGCTTCCTGCGCTGGATATATTACCTCAGAAAACATAGTAGCATTGGTAGACAGTCCCACTAATGATGTATCCCTTAAAGACGGCTTTGCCGTTAGGACCTGTGATGTGGCTGATGCCTCTCCTCGACGTCCGATTTGCCTGCGGGTGGTCGGTTCAGCCTTCGCTGGTACCAGATTTGAGGGTGAGATTTCCGAGGGGCAGGCGGTTAAAATATGCTCCGGTTCGCCGGTGCCGGCCGGTGCCGAAGCCATAGTATCCGGGGAGTTTTGCGAAGAGGTATCATCCGAAGTCTACATCAAGGCCACCGCTGATGTCGGTAAAAATATATTTCGTGCCGGAGAAGATGTTAAAGCTGGAACGGTAATCCTTGGGAAAGGGGAGGTGCTCCTCCCCGCCCGATTGGGCCTTATTACAGCCGCCGGAATAAGTTGCCTGAAGGTATATAAAAAACCTAAAGTCGCTCTTATCGCCATCGGCGACGAGGTAATAGCTCCAGGGGTGAAACTTAAGGAAGGGCAGCTTTATGCCAGTAACCTGGTTAGCATAGGAGCATGGCTATCCTCTTTCAATGTCCCCTATGAAACAAAAATCACTGTTGACATTATGGAGAGCATTCAGCGCGAACTACTAGACTCGTCATGCGGGACTGATACCATTATCACAAGCGGAGGCGCCTGGGGAAGTGAGCGTGATCTTATCGTTAAGGGCCTCGATAGTCTAGGCTGGGAGAAGCTATTTCACCGTGTGCGCATAGGCCCGGGCAAGGGGATAGCCTTTGGAATATGGAAAGATAAACCTGTATTTTGCCTGCCGGGCGGCCCGCCCAGTAATGAGATGGCTTTCCTGCAATTGGCACTTCCCGGTATATTACATATGGCAGGTCAGACCGGGAGTCCGCTTTTTACAGTTTCGGCTCGGCTCACCCAGAACCTGAAAGGCAGACACCGGGCATGGACAGAATTTAAAAAAGCTAAACTAGCTCATGATGAGGATGGTAACTATTCAGTAACACCCTATTCTGAGGAAAGCCGTTTGAAGTCTATGGCGGATGCAACTTGTCTGCTATGCCTACCAGAAGGCACAGAATCCCTGCGTTGTGGCCAAATAGTAACAGTCCAATTAGTGGTTCCAACCTTCGCCGGGCTCTCGATGGTAGATATATAAAATGGTAGCTTATTAACGTTTCGGTTGTTTGACCCGACTCCAAAAAACACAAACAAATTCGGCTATGCCTTGAACCTCACCCCTGCTGATAATTATGGGTGAGAATGACGGCTTTCCCTTGTCTTTTAAGACACGGGGTATCTTCTATAGTCTGGCATCCTTATTCTCTATCAGGTCACCCTCCAGCCATGAGTGTAGATATTCATCTTCCTCCCCCTGACCGAGGCGATGAGAGTGATACCCAGGGTATCGGCAAGCCTGACACCCAGGTTGGTCGGCGCTGATATGGAGATGATTATGGGAATACCCCTTTTAGCCACCTTATGCAGTATCTCCGATGTAACTCTTCCGGTGGTTATCACGGCATGGTTATCGGTTTTTATATTTTCCAGCAGGCACTTTCCGAAGATTTTATCAACGGCATTATGCCTGCCGATATCCTCGTTAAAGACCAGAATTCTTTTGCCATCGCTTAAGGCGGCGTTATGAACACAGTGAGTTGCCAGATAAAGCTGGGAGCTATGTTGAAATTCTTTGACAAGGCTGAAAATGTCGGCGACTGATATTGTCATCTTCGAGTTTACCCTCTGGCTGGTGGCGTCTGCCGGGCTGTAAAAAGAAGGCCCTCGCCCGCACCCTGAAGATATGACCCGCTTGACCAAGGCATCAGCAGCCAATACTTTATCTTCCGTAGTTTCTAATCTTACCACACCTCTTTTTTCATCGACTGTTATCCTCCGGATCTCATCCTTGCTGTTTAGAAATCCCTCGGAGACGAGAAAGCCGACGGCCAGATACTTTAAATCTGCCGGGGAGCAGAGCAAGGTCACCAGCTCTTGATTGTTGAGAATAATGGTAACCGGGAACTCCCTGGCGACGGCCTCTTCAACGCTACTCCTGTCTTCCCTGGTGATTCGCAATGCGGTAAAGCTTTCCGCTTTTACATCAGCCATACCTACCCCCTTTACCCCTCTTTGCCCCGCATTACCTTTATAAATATCCCTTCTTCTAGCAAATGATACGATATTTCCGACATGGCACTTTTAACCATATCTTTACCGTACCGTCAATTGTTATTTCCCCTATCCTCGAGTTTTTAAAAACGGCGACATGTCCCTCAGTTTGGTGACGATATTAGGCAGAACCTCCAACACTTTCTCTATATCTTCCTCAACGGTCCACCTGCCCAGAGTAAACCTTAATGGGCTATGTGCCTGTTCGCGGGGGATGCCCATTGCCAAAAGAACGTGAGACGGTTCGAGGTTTGATGAACTGCAGGCAGAACCGGCAGAAACGCAAATACCCTCCAGGTCAAGATTTAGCAGCAAAGTCTCCCCTTCTGTAAAATCGATTATAACATTGACATTATTAGGCAGCCTCCTCGTGGGATGCCCATTTAAGCGGCTATGGTCAATCTTAGCCAAAATACCTCTAATGAGTCGGTCGCGCAGGTAAGTCAATCGCTGCATCTCTCCGCTTTTTCCTTGGTAGGCAAGCTCCATAGCCTTAGCAAAACCAACAATTCCAGGAACGTTCTCAGTGCCTGCCCGCCGCCCTCTCTCCTGATCCCCGCCATGCATAAACGATGTTAACTTTGTCCCTCTTCTAACATATAGTGCCCCAATCCCCTTGGGCCCATATAACTTATGGGCTGTCATAGAGAGTAGATCTACTCCAAGTTCATTCACATCTACCGGGATTTGTCCAACCGTCTGTACCGCATCGGTATGGAAACAGATTCCCAGTTCTTGGGCGATCTTCCCTATCTCGGCTATTGGCTCTATGGTTCCTACTTCGTTATTAGCATGCATCACCGAGATAAGAATGGTTTTATTCGTAATAGCCTCTTTGAGATCATCAGGGTTAACCAGGCCGTGTCTATTCACCGGAAGATAGGTTATTTTAAATCCTCTTCCCTCTAAAAATTTACATGCCTCCATAACCGCATGGTGCTCAATAGAGGTAGTAATAATATGATTTCCTTCGCCTTCTTTAGCGAAAGACACACCTTTTATGGCAAAGTTATCAGCCTCGGTACCGCCGCTGGTAAAAACAATTTCTTCTTTGCCGGCATTAATACACTTAGCAATCCTCTCCCTCGCCTCCTCTACGAAACCTTCTGCCTCCTGCCCGTATGAATAGATACTTGATGGATTACCAAAGGATTCATTAAAGCAAGGAATCATTGCCTTCACTACTTCGGGATGGGTCGGCGTGGTTGCAGCGTAATCAAGGTAAATCCTTTTCATTATAATTTTATCACTACATTCTCGTTAAAATATCTCCAAACAATAAATAAATTCTGTCATTCATTCTTTGATTTTTGCTTCCGTCTCCACACAGCAAAGGGTATCCATCCCGCAAAACCAGCAATGGTGCCAAAGATAAGATGAAGGCTCGCAGATTCCAATATGCCAACAAACAAGAAATGCTTCGCGATGGAACTGGTTAAGACAGGAGATAGAATAAAAACAAACTTGACCATATGGGCTGCTGCTCCACAGGCGATGGCACCAAAAGGATTACGTATATTTACCCCTGGTATATGGGGAAACATATCAAGCACCAGACCGGCACAACCATATAGCCCCAAGTTGTATACAAAAGTCTGCTCAAGGCCTATCGGGATTGTACAGGCAGCTATAGTACCCCCCATAAGAAGTCCCGAGCCATCCCGCCGTACACAAATCTTACCTGCCATCATCGGTGCCAGCCACCAGACTGCACTGCTGCCGGGTATACCCATAGACGGATGTAACTTCTTGCCATATGCAGCTGCAACACCAATGCCTATTACGAAGAGGATTTGGGCAATAAGCCTGACCTTGTCATTATGATATAATAATGTCAGTGTCCTGTATGCATTCCTTATAGCAGGTGTATTGTTTATCATACTCATCGCTGTATCCTTTCTTTTTTATATTTACGTTCCATACGTTTTTTTGCCTCTAGTGAAAACCATATCCTTTTATTGGACTCGCCCGTTTCTGGCATCAACTTGAAAACAGGCAAATGATTTACCAGGGGCGGCCTTACCCAACCCATACTGTTTACTATTTCACTATTATCCAGTGTGTTCCCTTGAAGGTCTTGCACGGAATGTATATCGGTGAGCTTTAGTATCTCATAAACTGAGACAAATCCATTTAAGTCACGTATACCTCTTAAATCAATAAAACGGCCACTATTCCCTTCTGCCCTAAGTGCAACTGCAGCAAGCGCACCAATAACACCCTCCCCGGTGCCACCCAATTCAACTAAGAACAGGTTATTGTTCTTAGCTATGGCATCTGCATCTGCTTTATTCAATACCACATTTTGAGCACTGAACCCAAATTCTATTATTTCACTATTGATCTCGCCCTCCTCACATATGCATAATCCTGGATCCGAGCCTTCTTGAAAATGCTTCTTCATAAAGTCAATACAGGGTTGATACAAAGACTGTATTAGTTTTTCTGTTTTCAAAGCAATACATAAAGAGCTGTTATGAGAGGTGTATCTGATGCGGCTATCAACAAGTAGTTGATTACGTGTTATTCCAGTGGATATCCCCAAGCCAAGGCTTTCCAGGTGCCTGGCCATACGTTTTGATAGATTCCCCGTACCAGGGCTTCCTGTAATATCCGTGTCATCTATACCAATATAAACAATATAGCTCATTTTACCCTTATGCTATCAACGTCTATTATCCAATCATTGGAAGGTATGCTGGGGGCTGCCAATTTACACGTACTTCTGTTTGTAAAACCCAGGATTACTTTGTCATTAATTTGATCCTGGGTTAAGGTAATATCAGCTTCGGCAAATCTTCCTTTGGACAGACCGAAAATTGTAACCTCGGTAAAATCTTCTATACCAGCAAGCTGTAATACTGATTGTAGTGTTAGCCCCTCTTCATCCTTATTATCGGCAGTGAAAGCAACCTTTTCCAAGACTGATAATTCATCTAGTGTAAACGAATCAATAAGGCTATTATCCCGATATATATCAATGGAGTACCCGGTTCCTTCCGAATTTGAAGGGCACCCTGCAAGAAGCGCAACAACTGCTATCATTGACAAGCACACCACTAGCAATTTATAGCTCATATGATTCCCAATCACCCTTATTGAAAAATACTAAAAAAGCAAGCGATGAATTGTTCATACATATTGTCCCCTTCAATACGTAGCAGTGCTGTTCCCCTCATCCCGACCGGTACTATATTTGAAGGAAAAAATAGCTGGTGAGAAATTATATCATATTTTATCTATGTTGACAAATATAAAGCTGAGTCTCGCCTCCGGCAAGATAAATACGTTTAATCCTAATAGTGCCTCGCGTTTAAATTGAAGTTGGTTGGTGTGTGTGCTAGACTTAGCCTAGAAATGTCCGGGTTGAAGATAGTGCTAGGTTATTCAGCCAGCAATCCCGCTGTAAGGAGGATAAGATGATTCCAATTGTCTCGGTTGTGGGCAGTTCAAAAGCAGGAAAGACAACCTTTCTAGAAAAGGCGGTGAAAGAGCTAAAGAGCCGGGGCTATAAGGTGGCAGTTGTCAAGCATGATAGCCACAGCTTTGATATCGACCACCCGGGCAAGGATAGCTGGCGGCTGGCTCAGGCAGGCAGTGATGTGGTTGCTATTTCATCTGCTGATAAAGTGGCGGTGATTAAAAAACACACCAGGGAGCTGACACTGGACCAGCTGGCGGATATGGTGATGGACGGGGTGGATATAATCATAACCGAAGGCTATAAGGGTGCCGACAAGCCGAAAATAGAGGTATTTCGCTCCGGTGTCAGCGATAGGATACTGTGCAGCGAACAGGAATCACTGGCCCTGGTTACCGATAGGCATTTTGACCTGGATGTGCCCCAGTTCACCGCCGACGACGCCAATGGTGTAGTCGACCTCATAATAGATAAGTTCCTGAACCGGCCGGCGGAGGAAGAAATCTACCTCTCCATCAACGGCAATCATATCGGGCTCAAGAGCTTCGTTAAAGATGCCTTCATCAAGACAATATCAGGTATGGTATCCACTCTGCACGGTACGGAAAATGCCCGGGAGATAAAGCTCACCATACACCTGCCCTGACCTGTGGAGGAGGCAGATGCCCAACGCCATTAGTTCAATCCTTCTTGCCGGTGGCAAAAGCTCCCGTATGGGGAAAGACAAAGCCAGGCTGAAGCTGGACGGCAGACTGATGATATTGCAGAGTATCGCCCGCAAGCTGTTGACGATAAGCGACGAGGTTATTGTCGCCACCGACGGCAGGAGATACGACAACCTCAATGTCAGGGTGAAATGGGTCGATGATGTTTATCCTGGGGCTGGTTGCCTGGGCGGTATATATTCGGGTCTCAGGGAGGCTAGATCGGATTACGCTTTGGTGGTTGCCTGCGATATGCCCTTTCTTAATCTTAACCTCCTACGTTACATGATTGATCTGCCCCGGGACTACGACATTCTTGTCCCTAAGATAGGCACCAAAATCGAGCCCCTACACGCCATATATTCGAAGAGGTGTTTGCAACCGACAAAAAGACTACTGGAGGCGGGGCATAAAAAGATAATCGATATATTCCCCGAAGTCCAGGTTCGCTATCTGTCACAGGAAGTGATTGAGAGGTATGACCCTAAATACCGCTCCTTCTTCAATATCAATTCTCCGGAACAGCTGGCAGAAGCCAGGGCAATCATAGAGGGCCAGGGGTAAGAAACTCATTGCGTTATAGGCTTAAGCGGCTCCCGTTTCATCGAGGACCAGCCTCTTATATTTTGTTTCGGGGAATGACATCTAGAATTTCGACTTTGGTTTTTAACACCTGTTCCCAATTATCCCCGAAAGTATAACTCGCATTACCGAAGTAAATACTCTCCAGTACGCAGGTTCATTTTCCGGGGAATCCGATATTACATAACCTCGGATATCACCAAGAGGTAGGTCTGAAGACAAATTATCGGTTCTACCTATCGTAACCTTTGGTGGAGCCGGAGGGACTCGAACCCTCGACCTTTTGACTGCCAGTCAAACGTTCTCCCAACTGAACTACGGCCCCTTGAATGTGCGTTTAATTTAGCACAAATATGGAGTATTTAGCAAAGTAGGTCAACCTTAACACCAGTCCTGGGGATATATACGATTACTATTCCAGGACAACACCCGTACCGTAGGCTAGCACTTCAGCCGCATTCTGCATTATCATGGAAGTGGTAAACCTCATGCTGACCACAGCGTCAGCCCCCTGTTTCTCGGCATCCTCCATCATCCGCTGCAGGGCCTGCTCCCGAGCTTCAGCCATCATCTTGGTATACTCTGTTATCTCGCCGCCCACCATACCCCTCAGCCCAGCCATAATATCCCGTCCCAGGTGCCTTGCCCTGATGGTACTGCCCTTGACCAGCCCCACTGTGCGGGCGATATTCTTACCTTCTATCTGCGCTGAAGTAGTAATTATCATCTGTCTACCTCCTTAAATTTATCTGTTTTGGCTTTTTTAAGCCTATCTTTAATGGCTATTCCAATGAGGACCAGACCACCAGCCCCTATTGCGCCGACTGATATACGGATAAGTACTGGAATTTCACTAGCCATGAAAAAACCTTTAACCGCCCAGCCAATCAAGACAAGGATACCAAGACCGATCAAGGTAAAGGCTATATTTTGCCACATAACTACCCCCTTCCTTGTAATAGAGAGGTATTTTATCTAGGAGGGACTGCGTCCCTCCAAACCTCCCTTTAGCTATTTCTTACGCATTGGTGTAATTACCGTTCCACTAGCCGTGTCTTCTATGGCTACACCTAATGCAGCCAGTTCATCCCTTATGGCATCGGCTTCTTCCCAACGTTTCTCTTTCCTGAGCTTATTACGTTTTTTAACTAATGCCAGAAACTTTGCGGCTTCCCCACGAAAATATACAATTTTAGGTGGCTTAAGCGTTAAACCCAATACATTAGTTAATTCTGATAGAAGTCTCTTTCCTTGAACGACACTCTTACCTGCATCACTCAACAAGTTGATCTCTCTAGCCAAATCAAAAAGGCTGGCCAAGGCTTGAGCAGTGTTAAAATCATCATCCATTGCCTCAGTAAACCTTTTCCTATACTCCTCGCACTTCTGTGGATCTAACTGCCCCATCACTATTCCACACTTCAGAGATTCAAACTCCCAATCCTCAATCTTAGCTGCCCGACGTAATCTATCTGCCCCTTTTTCTGCAGCCTCAAGAGCCTCCTCGGAATACTTGAGCGGGCTTCTATAGTGAGAGCTTAAGACGAAGATGCGGATGGCATCGGCGCTGTAATTATCCAGTGCCTCTTTAATGGTAATAAGATTGCCCAGTGACTTGCTCATCTTATCCTCGCCAAACTGGAGCAGGCCGTTGTGCAACCAGTAGCGGACAAAGGGCTCCTTGCCGGTAAAGCTTTCCGACTGGGCTATCTCATTCTCGTGGTGCGGGAAGATAAGGTCCTGCCCGCCGCCGTGGATATCGAGGGTATCGCCCAGGTACTTCAGAGACATAGCACTGCACTCGATATGCCAGCCAGGCCGGCCGTCACCCCAGGGACTTACCCAGGACGGCTCGCCCGGTTTGGACGCCTTCCACAGGACGAAGTCCATCGGGTGCTCCTTCTCTTCACCAGCCTCAATACGAGCCCCGGCCATCATGGACTCCAGGTTGCGGTGAGCCAGCTTGCCGTAGCCAGTCGCCTTCCTGACCCGAAAATAGACGCTACCCCGCGCCTCATAGGCGTAGCCTTTAGCCACCAGACCCTGTATCACCTCGATGATTTTGGCTATCTCCCCGGTCGCCCGGGGGTAGACATCAGCCCGTCGGACATTGATGGCGTCCATATCCTCAAAAAAGCTGTCGGTGTACTCCTGCGCCAGCTCACTCGCCGTAATGCCCCGCTGATTAGCCCGGTTTATAATCTTATCGTCGATATCGGTGACGTTCTGGACATATCTAACACGGTAACCGCTAAACTCAAGGTAACGCCGGATAACATCAAAGATTATATAGCTCATGGCGTGGCCTATGTGAGCCTCGGCATAGGGGGTAACCCCGCAGACGTACATCTTGATTTCGTCACCCTGGGGGAGAAAATCTTCCTTTTTACCGGAAAGGGTGTTCCAGACCTTCATCTCTACTCCCTGGTTATGGTGGCTACCGCCCAGGCGACCATCCCCTCCTCGCGGCCGGCAAAGCCGAGCTGCTCCGAGGTGCTGGCTTTGATGCTCACCAGTTCGGCGTCGATATCCAGCGCCTGAGCCAGCTTTTGACGCATGCTATCAATATAATCTTTCAGTTTGGGCTGTTCGGCAACAATAGTGGCGTCGATATTGCCCACCTGCCAGCCATTCTTTTTAAGCATACCCATTACACGCCGCAGCAGAACCAGGCTGGAAATACCCTTATACTGCGGGTCGCCGGGCGGAAAGTGACTGCCGATATCTCCCATCGCCGCCGCTCCCAGCAGAGCGTCGATAACGGCATGGGTCAGAACATCGGCATCGCTCCAGCCGATAAGCCCCTGAACTGATGGCACCTCAACCCCACCCAGCACCAGCCTGTGCCCTGGAGCCAGACGATGAACATCGTAGCCTATTCCGACACGCATTCTACCTTCCTCCTCCCCGCAACAAAATCCCGGCCAGTGCCAGGTCGCCGGGGGTGGTAATCTTTATATTATCATACGAGCCCATATACAGCTTAACCCTATAGCCCGATTTCTCGACCAGCGCCGCATCGTCGGTCGCCAGCCCCTCCGCCCGTCGGTGGGCTTCGCTTATTATATCAAAACGGAACACCTGCGGCGTCTGTACAGCCCATAGGTTCCTCCGCGGCGGCGTCCCTATAACGAAGCCGTCCTCACCGGCCAGCTTGATGGTATCGGTAACCGGCACCGCCGCCACAGCGGCACCGCTCTCCTTAGCCGCCTCAAGCCCACTCTCAATCAGTTCTTCGGTTACCAACGGTCGGGCGCCATCGTGGATGATAACCCACTGGCAGTCTCCAAGCCGGCCAAGCCCAGCCGCCACCGACTGCTGGCGCTCCTCGCCACCAGGGCAGACATCGGTCACCTTCGACCAGCCCTGCTCCAGCACCAGTTGCCCCGCCTTTTCTACGCTATCTTCGCTGACAACGACCACTATGCGGTCAACCAACCGGCACTGCTGGAAGACAGCCACCGTCCACGCCAGCACCGGCTTGCCTAAAAGCGGGGCAAACACCTTGTCCCCGCCACCCATTCGCTCCCCCCTGCCGGCGGCGACGATAATAGCAGCTGTTTTAGACTGGTTGGTCATTTTCTACCTATTAAACTACGATAATTCTAAATAGAATATGGTAGGTAAAGACGATGTATGATTTAGTCGCAGAATGACTTTAACCGATTTGGGGGTATATGGCAAGTGATGCTCTAGCCCAGCATACCCAGCAGAGCGCCGGCAACAACCGCCGAGCCGATGACGCCGGCGACATTGGGCCCCATGGCATGCATTAGCAGGAAGTTACGGGGGTTTTCTTTCTGCCCCATGTGCTGGGCGACGCGAGCCGCCATCGGCACCGCCGATACTCCGGCGGCGCCTATAATCGGGTTAAAGGGTTCCTTGGAAATCCACTTCATCAGCTTGCCCAGAAGCACGCCGCCAGCGGTGCCGCCGGCAAAGGCTATCAGTCCCAGTCCCAGAACCAGAAGCGTCTCGGTACGCATTATCAGCTCACCGGGCATTGAGGCGCCGATGCACAGCATAAGGATAATGGTAGTCAGGTTTATCAGGGCATTCTGCGCCACATTGGAAAGCCTCTCCACCACACCGCTCTCCCGGAGCAGGTTGCCGAACATAAACATGCCCACCAGAGGGGCGCTGCGCGGCACCAGCAGGATAACCAGTATGGTACACGCTATGGGGAAGATAATCTTTGCCCGCTTGGATACCTCGCGTATCTGGGCTTTCATATAGGTCTCTCTCTCCTTCTTAGTGGTCAGCGCCCGTATTATGGGCGGCTGGATGAGGGCGACCATAGCCATATATGAATAAGCCGCCACCGCGGTAATACCCATAAGCTCGGGGGCTAGCTGAGAGGTGAGGTAGATAGTCGTCGGGCCATCGGCACCGCCGATCATGGCGATTGCCGCCGCCTCGTTCAGACCGAAGTCGGCAATACCGAAATGACCCAGAGCCAGAGCGCCTAGGAAGGCGATAACTATGCCTATCTGCGCCGCCGCCCCCAGCAGGAAAAGCTTGGGGCTGGCAATCAGGGGGCCGAAATCCGTCATGGCGCCAAGCCCCAGGAAGATTAGCTGGGGCAGGATGGTATACCTTAGCAGGCCGTACTCGATAAATGTTCCCAGCAGACCGGCCGAGCCGAACTCGCCACCCACCTCGTGGGGCTGAACCAAAAGCCCGGTGCCGGGGAGGTTAGCTAAAATCACGCCGGCGCCGATGGGCAGCAGTTCATAGGGCTCCCACTTCTTGGCAATGGCCAGCCAGATGAAAGCCAACCCAATGCAGAGCATGACTATATTTTGCCAGCTAAGGTCGCTAAAACCGGTCTGGAAAAAGCCGTCCATCTAACCCCCTTCAATGCTTAAAGAGCGTTACGGATAACTTACTCTCCATCATTATCGGCAGTCTCACCCTTACCACCGCCGATTCTGTCAACAAGCAGGCTAATGAGCCCCGTAGCCAGAGCCAGAATAGCCAGTACGGTAAAGGCGAGTAAGAAGCCGATACCGCCAATCTGCAAAGCCTGTGCCCAATCGACTGCCATTTCCCTTTACCCTGCCTTATTATTCGATAGAAATAAAAAAAGAGCGGGCAGAGACTATTGCTCTGCTCCACCGCCCTTAATAAAGTAAAACTATTTTACTGACCATAGGTGGCTCAAAAGTCTATCTATCTCCCAGCAAGGCACCCACCGCCTCTGACCGCACTACAATCTCTTCGTCTTCAAGGTCGATGACAACCGTGTCGCCAGAGCGGAACTTGCCCCGGAGCAGGTCCTCCGAGAGCTTATCCTCGACCATATCCTGGATTACCCGGAGCAACGGGCGGGCGCCATAGATCTCATCATAGCCCTTCTTACCCAGGAAGTCCTTAGCCGCCTCGGTTACCTCCAGCTTTATACCCTTCTCGTCCAGCTGTTTGGTCACCATAACCATCATCAAATCAACTATCTGCCGAATCTGTTCTTTGGTCAGGGGGTGGAAGACGATAGTAGCATCAATGCGGTTGAGAAACTCGGGGCGAAAAGCCTTCTTGACCTCGCCCAGCAGCTTCTCTTTCATCCTTTCGTAAGACCCCTGCTGGCTCTTAGCCTCGTCACTGCGAGAGGTAAAACCGATGGCACTGCCTTTCTGGATAAGGTCGGCGCCTATATTGCTGGTCATTATGATAATACTGTTGCGGAAGTCGACCCGGCGTCCCTTAGCGTCGGTCAGGTGCCCGTCATCGAATATCTGCAGTAGTATATTGAAAACATCCGGGTGGGCTTTCTCAATCTCGTCCAGGAGGATACAGCAGTAAGATTTACGCCTTACCGCCTCGGTCAGTTGCCCTCCCTCTTCAAAGCCGATGTACCCCGGCGGTGCTCCCACCAGCCGTGAAACGGCGAACTTCTCCATAAACTCGGACATATCGAGCCTGATCAGGGTCTCCTCGTTGCCGAACATAAACTCGGCTAAGGCGCGGGCTAACTCTGTCTTACCGACGCCGGTCGGGCCGAGAAAGATGAAATTGCCTATGGGGTGTCTCGGGTCCTTGAGCCCGGCCCGGGCTCGTCTCACCGCCTTGGCAATGGTATTGATTGCTTCGTCCTGGCCGATGATGCGTTCGTGCAGTACCGTCTCCATATTGAGCAGTCTGGTGGTTTCATCCTCAGCTATCTGCACCACCGGAATCCCGGTCCACATAGCCACCACTTCTTCTATATCCTTGGCTTGCACCACCGGCTTTTCCTGTCCCTGCTCAGCCTGCCACGCCTCCTCCATACCCTGTATCTCTCCCTCAATGCGAAGCTCCTGCTGACGCAGTTCGGCGGCATGGTCATACTGCTGGGTCGCCAGAGCCGCTTCCTTGTCCCGGCGATAGCGCTCCTCGTCCTGCTTCAGCTTCTTCAGGGAAAGGGGCTTGGTGTAATATTTGATTCTTACCCTCGACGCCGCTTCGTCGATAAGGTCAATAGCCTTATCCGGCAGAAAACGGTCCGGGATATACCTGGAGGCCAGTGTCGTCGCCGCGCTCAGCGCTTCGTCGCTTATCGTCAGCTTATGGTGCTCTTCATAGCGCTCCCTGATACCGTGCAGAATAGCCAGGGTGTCTTCAACAGAAGGCTCCTCCACCAGAATCGGCTGGAAACGCCTCTCAAGAGCCGCATCCCGCTCGACATACTTACGGTAGTCGTCCAGGGTGGTGGCGCCGATACACTGCAGCTCACCCCGCGCCAGCGACGGCTTTAGGATGTTAGCCGCATCGACGGCACCTTCGGCGGCGCCGGCGCCCACTAGGGTATGGAACTCGTCGATAAAGAGGATGCAGTTAGCCGATGTCTTTATCTCTTCGATAACCTTCTTCAGCCGCTCCTCGAACTCTCCCCGGTATTTGGTACCGGCGACCACAGCGGCTATATCCAGGGCAACCAGCCTTTTATTTTCCAGCGTCTCGGGGACATCACCCTCAACGATGCGGTGCGCCAGCCCCTCGACGATGGCTGTTTTACCCACTCCGGGCTCACCGATGAGCGCCGGATTGTTCTTGGTGCGGCGGCTTAAGATTTGGATTACCCGTTCAATCTCGGTAAGCCGTCCTATAACGGGGTCAAGCTTACCCGCCCGGGCGGCCGCCGTCAGGTCGACACCCACCTGGTCCAGGGTGGGAGTTCGGCTCGTGGTACGGCTAATCCGCACCCTGGCAGAACTCTGGCTGAAGAAACGGGTAACCTCGGCACGTGCCCGCTCAATATTGACACTAAAGCTGTCCAGGACTTTAGCCGCCACCCCCTCCCCTTCACGCAGTATCCCCAGCAGAAGGTGTTCGGTGCCAATATAGCTGTGACCCATCTGGCGGGCTTCGTCTATAGCCAGCTCAAGAACCCGCTTGGCTCTGGGGGTAAGACCGGAGGCAGTAGTGCCCGGCTTTTCGCCGGCACCGATCTTATATTCCACCGCCTGGGGCACCTTGCCCAGGTTGACACCCATGCTGACCAGAACCTTAGCCGCCACCCCATCCTCCTCCCGTACCAGGCCGAGGAGGATATGCTCGGTGCCGATATAGTTGTGTTTTAAGCGCTGAGCCTCATCCTGAGCCAGGGTGAGAACCCGGCGAGCACGTTCAGAGAACTTATCAAATCGGCTAGCCATCTCTGCTCCTTAGCAGGCTGCTCCCGGCAACCTGTTAGACCTAGTATTATTATAATGCAACTATGGCTTCAGGTCAAAACCATCATACTATCTATAATACTACCTGGAAACCTCTCGTTCAACTGCACCCGGTGGTACCTTATACCCGGTACTTAGTACCCATAAAGAAAAGGCTTGCCGCTAAAATCCCCCTGGCAGTGGCATATTTTCCACAAGGGGTTGCCCCCTCAGTATCGTCTGCGCTGGGGCGTTTCACTTCCGTGTTCGGGATGGGAACGGGTGGTTCCAC
>SDBU01001301.1_pt1 | contig 36117 bp, 37 predicted proteins | sample 2277071 | NCBI WGS metagenome assembly SDBU01 (sample SAMN10397929, study PRJNA504765) | marine sediment metagenome | isolation source: marine sediment core GS08_GC12, 126 cmbsf | place: Arctic Ocean: Gakkel Ridge, Loki's castle | collected 2008 | reverse complement strand
GGTCATAATAGGCAGCTGGAGGATGTTATTGGGAGGGGACATAATTACCGCCGTGGGTAAACGGGAAATCAGTGGTATGAAGGAACTGCTCCGTGCGCTTGATAAATTAAAGGTGGGGCAAAACGTGATTCTGCGCATATTCAGAAATGGCCGGTCATTGGAACTTAAAACTCCGCTGGCGGAAAGACCATAGCGATTTTGGATTGCGGATTGGGGATTAGGGATTTAACGGAATCTCTCTCAATCTTCATCAGTCAATCTTCAATACTTTTCTCGTGCCCAAGCAGAATCATGCGTTCTCTTGCCGCCTTTTTTCTTTTCTCTTCCCACCTGTTCCAATCCACCTTTAGATGCGCCAGCTCCTCTTGGATCTCGGAAATGCGCGCGGCATTTTCGTCCTGATCAGAAGCCTTCATTGCATCAAGGCGTTTTTTTAGTTCCCTGACACGCTCCTTGATGGACCTCATGGCCGAAAGGGCTTCCTGCTCTTTCTCCGTAGGCACCTCTTTATGCCCCGGACAACCGGCAGGGGGGATTGTATTCAAAATCTGTTCTTTGTCCATGGCATCCTCCTCAAAGGGGACTTGCGGTTCAACGTCCACATGCAATCATATTGCAATCTTACCACGAATCGAGGGATGTCAACAGGCCGGACAGTGATTTGATAAGGCCTTGACAACCCCATGACACCTTCCTTAATATCCATCAAGACATATTTCCGGCGAATATTTTTTCTTAATGCATATCAAAGGACCTCATCCAAATGAAAGTTTTTGACAACTTACACGCCTTCTTATGGGACAATCCCACCGCAAACAACTGCAATTCTTTTTTCATTGATGGTGAAAAAAGGATACTTGTGGACCCGGGCCACTTCCACCTTTTCAGTCACGTCCGGGATCAGCTTCACGAAGTATCCTTCACACCGCAGGATATGGATATTGTGATCATCACGCACGGGCACCCGGATCACATGGAAGGCGTGAAGATATTTGCAGGCACCTCCACCATGATCGCGATCCCTACTGCGGAAATGGATTTCATTAATAAAGTCGCGCCCCATTACGGAGAGGCATTGGGCATTTCAGACTTTGAACCGGATATCCTGCTTAAGGAGGGAGATCTGAAGATCGGAAATTTGACCTTCCAGGTCATCCAAACACCGGGCCATTCACCGGGATCCATCTGCCTCTACTGGCCTGGGAAAAAAGTCCTTTTCACCGGCGATGTAATCTTCAATCAAGGTATAGGGAGAACGGATTTGCCCGGCGGTAGCGGGCAGGTGCTGAAAGAAAGCATCAAAAGAATTTCCCGGCTCGACGTTGAATACCTGCTACCAGGCCACGGCGACATTGTATCGGGCCGTGGGGCAGTGAAAACTAATTTCACAAACATCGAGAGGGATTGGTTTGCCTATCTTGGGAAATAGGAGTAAATAATGGATCATTTTGACAAAATAAAAACCATTGATGAATTAAGCGGAATAGTTTCCGACTTAAAAAAGCAAGACAAAAAAGTTGTCCACTGCCACGGGGTCTTTGACCTCATCCATCCCGGCCACATCAGGCACCTTTCCGCTGCCAAAAAAGAGGGCGATATCCTTATTGTTACAATTACTGCGGACCGGCAGGTAAAGCGTGGTCCGGGCAGGCCAATTTTTAATGAAGATTTAAGGGCCGAGACCCTGGCGGCTTTGGGTACGGTTGATTATGTTGCTATTGATGAAAATCCCACTGCAGTAGAAACTATTAAAACAATCAAGCCGGATGTTTATGTTAAAGGCCAAGAGTATGAAAAGAAAGATAAAGATATTACTGGAAAGATATATGATGAAGAAGATGCAGTCACTTCTGTGGGTGGCAGGTTGGCTTTTACCTATGATATAACATTTAGTTCCTCCAAATTAATTAATGAGCATCTGGATGTGTATCCGCCAGAAACCAGGCAGTATCTCAAAGAGATTGCTGGAAAATATCCTGTGGATAAAATTGTTGAATATCTCGATCAGGGTAAGAAATTAAAAACACTGGTAATTGGAGATGCCATTATTGATCAGTATCATTATTGTGAGCCAATGGGGAAATCCTTAAAAGAACATTTAGTTGTAAGCAAATATTTATCTGAGGAGTCATTTGCTGGAGGAGTATTTGCTACTGGTAATAATGCTGCTGGGATATGCGGAGAAGTTCACTTGGTAACCGTATTAGGCAAAAAGGATTCTTGTGAGGAGTTTATTACTGGCCGTCTCCAATCTAATATAAAACCTAAATTTTTCTATCGGGACGATGTTCCGACCACCATAAAAAGAAGATTTGTAGGCAAGGGAACTGGCCGTAAATTGTTTGAAGTATGTTATATGGATGATAATCCTATACCGGATCAGCTAGAAAAAGAAATAATGGATTATCTTGATGGGATTATTTCTGATTATGACCTGGTAATTATTTCTGACTTTGGGCATGGCTTGTTCAGTAAACAACTGATCAAACTGATCAGCAGTAAGGCAAAATATTCGGCGTTGAATGTTCAAACAAACAGCGCAAACACTGGTTTTAATATGGTTACAAAATGGCCGCATGCGAATTATATTTCAGTTGATGAGCCAGAGATCAAGCTTGCGGCACATGATAAGCATGGCGACTTAAAACTAATTATGCAGGAAATGTTGCAGAAATTAAGCTGCGACAATCTTATGGTTACTCGTGGACCTCGCGGGTCTATTAATTATGACAAAGAAAAAGGTTTTTATGAGATCCCAGCCTTTGCCTCACATGTGGTTGATACAATTGGGGCAGGCGATGCATTTTTTGCTTATACGGCACCATGTATGGCTTTAGGCCTGCCGCAGGATTTGACATCTTTTATTGGCAACGCGGTCGGCGCGCTGGCTGTACAAATTGTTTGTAACCGCAAGCCTGTTGATGTTGTTGACCTGATGAAATATATCACCAGGTTACTGAAATGACGAATGCCGAATGCCTAATGCTTCGCACTGATGTGCGTCAGCACGAAGTGACTAATGAAAGTGTGCCTTCGGCACTAATTATTATAAGGAGTATATTATGTCGATAAGTAAGTATTATGATGAATTGATTAGACTTGTTAAGCAAATCGAATCCATAGATAAAAATGGAAACAAATTAAACTTTTCTGATTCGGTGGATCAAGCAATAAAATTGATTCTTAATCAGCGTGAGCAGGGTAAGAAAGTTATTTTTATCGGCAACGGCGGCAGTGCGGCAATTGCCGGGCACATGGCAGTTGATTATTGGAAAAATGGACGGATCAAGGCAACAGTTTTTAACGAAAGTTCTTTGCTAACCTGTATCAGCAATGATTATGGTTACAAACATGTTTTTGAAAAACCAATTGAGATGTTTGCTGATCAGGGAGACATTTTAATTGCTATCAGTAGCTCGGGAAAATCAGAAAATATTTTAAATGGAGTAAAAGCCGCGCGCGCAAAAAGTTTGCTTGTTATCACTCTTTCCGGCTTTACGCCTGATAATCCTTTAAGAAAAACTGGGGACTTAAACTTTTATGTTCCTGCTAATGCGTACAGCCACGTGGAAATTATCCACGAGACAATCTGTCATTACATGCTGGATATGATAATTAGTGCGAAGCAAAAGGAGAAGGTTTAATGTTGAAGAATGTTTTAGTAACTGGTGGGGCTGGTTATGTTGGGTCGGTTTTAATACCGAAACTTTTAGCTAAAGGTTATAACGTTAAAGTCCTGGATTTATATATTTATGGTGATGATGTTTTAGCTTCTGTTAAGAATAATCCTAATCTAAAAGAAATTAAAGGTGATATCAGGGATGCTAAATTGCTGGAAAAAGAATTGGCTGGAGTTGACGCAGTTATTCATCTGGCCTGTATCTCTAATGATCCTAGTTATGAATTGGACCCTGATCTTGGCAAATCAATTAATTACGATGCTTTTGTCAGTTTAGTTGATCTTTCAAAAAAAGCAGGTGTAAAAAGATTTATTTATGCTTCGAGTTCGAGTGTCTATGGTATTAAAGAAGAAGATAATGTGACAGAGGATCTTCCTCTGGAACCGTTAACAGATTATTCAAAATATAAAGCTCTTTGTGAAGACTATTTGCTAGAGCAAAGAGCTCCAGGCTTTGTTGTTTTAGTACTCAGGCCAGCAACAGTTTGCGGATATTCACCGAGATTACGTTTAGATCTGTCCGTTAATATTTTGACTAACCATGCAGTAAATAAGGGGAAGATTACGGTCTTTGGCGGTGAGCAAAAACGGCCGAACATTCATATTGAAGATATGACAGATCTTTATATCAATACACTGGAATACCCAGATGAAAAGATCGATGGCAAAATTTTTAATGCAGGCTATGACAACATGAAGATGAAGGATATTGCTAAGGCCGTGGAAAGTATTGTTTCAAGGGAACTGGGAAATGGGAATTTGGAAATTGTAACTACCCCTGCAAATGATAATCGCTCTTATCATGTTTCTTCCCAAAAGATTAAAGATGAGTTAGATTTTGAAGCCAAGCGGACGGTTGAACAAGCGGTTGAAGACCTTTGTGAAGCGTTTAAAGCAGGGAAGATTGTAAATCCAGAAGATAAAAGATATTACAATATCAAAACCATGCAGGCGATTAATTTAAAATGATTAAAAAGCAGTCAAACGAACTTACACTATATTACAACATGCTCAGGATTCGCGGGATTGAGGAATCTATTGCCGCGCTTTATCCAGAACAGGAAATGCGTTGTCCGGTGCATTTGTGCGCTGGCCAGGAAGCGATTGCTGTTGGGGTCTGTGCTAATCTTAAGAATCAAGATTACGTTTTAAGCAACCACCGCAGTCACGGCCATTTTTTGGCCAAAGGCGGCGACCTAAAAGCCATGATGGCAGAAGTTTATGGTAAAGCCGCTGGCTGCTGCAGCGGCAAGGGTGGGTCAATGCATTTGGTTGATTTAGATGTTAATTATTTAGGCTCTACTCCAATCGTTGCGGGAATTATTCCTGTGGCAGCTGGAGCGGCTTTTGGCACGCAGCTTAAAGGAGAAAAAAACAGAGTGACAGTTGTTTTTCTGGGAGATGCGGCAGCAGAAGAGGGCGTGTTTTGCGAAACCTTAAATTTTGCGGCTCTCAAGAAATTGCCCATTATTTTTGTTTGCGAAAATAATTTGTATTCAGTTTACTCTCCGCTGTCAGTGCGCCAGTCAGGCGATCGTGAAAATATTAATATAGCCAAAGCCTACGGTATTCACGCTGAAAAAGGCTATGGCAATGATGTTGAAGCTGTTGATAAAATTTCTGCCAAGGCTATTGAATACACCCGCCAGGGCAAGGGGCCTTCGTTTATTGAGCTGGAAACCTACCGTTTTCGCGAGCACTGCGGCCCAAATTATGATAATAAATTGGGTTACCGCACTGAAACCGAGTATGAGGAATGGCGACAAAAATGCCCGCTTGATAATTATGAGAGAAAATTAGTTCGAGAAGACATACTTAATCTCCAGTTGATTAATGATTATAAGCAGGAGATTGAAAAGGAATTTAGAGAAGCGATTATTTTTGCTAAGGAAAGTCCTTTTCCCCAAATTGAAGAAATTAATAGGAATGTTTATGCGTGAAATAACTTATGCTAAATCAATATTAGAAGCCACGGATCAATGCCTGGCTAATGATCAGTCAGTTTATATTATGGGATTAGGTGTAACTGATCCCAAGGGTGTTTTTGGCACAACTGTTGGCTTAGAGCAAAAACACGGCAGCCACAGGGTGATGGATATGCCGGTAGCAGAGAACGGCATGACTGGAATTGCCATTGGTTCAGCCATTGTCGGCATGCGGCCAATTTTGACGCATCAGCGGGTTGATTTTATGCTGTTGTCTCTTGATCAGATAATTAACAACGCAGCAAAATGGCATTATATGTTTGGCGGCAAGATGAAAGTCCCATTAGTTATTCGTTTGATTATTGGTAAGGGTTGGGGCCAGGGGCCCCAGCATTCCCAAAGCCTGCAGGCACTTTTTGCCCATATTCCTGGTTTAAAAGTTGTTATGCCAACAACTCCCTATGATGCCAAGGGTTTGTTGATTTCTGCTGTTGAAGATGATAATCCTGTGATATACATCGAACATCGTTGGCTGCATAATATTTATGGTGATGTTCCGGAAGAAATGTACAGGGTTGAAATTGGCAAGGCTCGCCAGGTGACTCAGGGTAAGGACTTAACTATTGTTACCTCATCATATATGACTCTGGAATCAATGAAAGCTGCGCAAATTTTAAAAAAGGACGGCATCAACGCGGAGATTATTGATTTAAGAACAATTAAGCCGCTTGATGAAGAGACAATTTTAGAATCTGTTGGAAAAACCGGCAGGCTTTTAGTGGTTGACGGTGCCTGGCAAAGCTTTGGGGTATCAGCTGAAATAATTGCTTTAGCTGCTGAAAAACTTCACTCACAATTAAGATCAGCTCCCGCGCGCGTAGCTTTTCCAGATGTGCCAACACCAACCAGTCGCGCATTAGCAAATCATTATTATCCCAGGGCAATTAATATTGTTAATGCCGCGGCCAGGATGTTTGAACTTGATGAACGTACGGAAGAACAGCTCGGTATAAAGCATGATGCGCCGCTGGATGTGCCGGATAAATCATTTACAGGACCATTTTAGTTGAGGAAATTAACATGACGGGAAAAAAGAAAGTAGTAGTAATTGGCAGTAATTCATTCTCTGGCAGTGATTTTGTTGATTTACTGCTTGAAGAAAAGAAATACTCTGTGATTGGTATCAGTCGGTCTCCTGAGAAAAGTGAGTTATTTTTACCTTTTAAACGACACAAAGCACCTGATTATAAATTTCATCAGTTGGATATGAACAAAGATATGCCTAAAATTTTGGATTTAATAAACGAACTGCAGGCAGAATATGTAGTTAATTTTGCTGCACAGAGTGAGGTTGGCCCCAGTTGGAAAAATCCTGACCATTGGTTTGAAACTAATACGGTTAGTATTACAAAACTGGCTAATGGTTTAAAAGATATGAAGTTTTTAAAACGTTATGTTCACATATCTTCTCCTGAAGTTTATGGCACCTGTGAAGGAAATGTAAATGAAGACGCGCGCTTAAATCCTTCAACGCCATATGCTGCGTCCAAAGCAGCTGGTGATTTTTCTTTGTTTACTTATGTTAAGAACTTTAACTTGCCCATGGTGATGATTAGGTCAACCAATGTTTATGGGGCTTATCAGCAGTTGTTTAAAATAATTCCCCGCTCAGTCATCTATTTAAAATTAGGTAAGACAATTGAACTGCATGGCGGGGGTACAGCGATTAAGTCTTACATACATATTAGAGATATTTCAAAAGGTGAGCTGGCAGCTATGGAAAACGGCAGAAATGGTGAGATTTATCATCTGTCACCTGATGGTGGCATTGCAGTCAAAGAAGTTGTTAAAACTATCTGTGACAAGATGGGCAAAGATTTTAATCAAGTAACAAAAACAGTTGCTGAAAGATTAGGACAGGATAAGGCTTATGTGATTGATTCAGCTAAAGCTAGAAAAGAGTTTGGTTGGACGAACGAAATAACAATTGATCAGGGGATTAAAGGGGTAGTGGATTGGATAGAAAAGTACTGGGAGCAAATCCAAAAAGAACCGCTGGAGTATGTGCATAAGGCATGAATAAAAAAGCAATAATAATATCTGCTTCTAGTGATATTGGTGACGCAATGGCGAGACGCTGGAAAAAAGCAGGTTGGGATGTTTTTGGCACTTACCGCACTAAGTCAAGTAATGTTGATGAGCTGGCTAAACAAGGAATAAATCTTGTGCCTTGCGATCTGGCGGATAAGGTTTCAATCCATACAGCTTGCAGGCAATTTGGTAAATGGGATGTTTTGGTCCTTTGCCCAGGGCTACAGGATCCAGTCGGGCTTTTTGCAAATACCGATTTTGATGAATGGGAGGAATCCGTAAAGGTTAATTTAACCAGCCAACTGCGAATTGTTCATGAGCTATTACCAAAGCGAAATAAGGGTGCAAATGTGTTGTTTTTTGCCGGCGGTGGAACCAATAATGCACCGTTAAATTATTCGGCTTATATCCTCTCTAAGATTGGTTTGATTAAGATGACAGAATTGTTGGATGCAGAAGTACCAGATACGAGCTTTGTGATTATTGGTCCGGGATGGGTGAAGACAAAAATCCATAAATCAACCCTTAAAGCAGGAAAACGAGCAGGGACCAACCTTGAAAGGACTAAGCAAAAACTGGCGAGTGATGACGGTACTCTAATGGACGAGGTTCTCGAATGCTGTGATTGGATTGTTGAATCTCCGCGGGAAGTGATAAGTGGTCGTAATATTAGCGTAGTCTTTGATGCATGGAGAGATGAAAGGTTAGGAAAACAGCTAAAAAAAGATTTCAATATGTATAAACTTAGAAGAGCTGGAAATGATTATTTAATTAGGAGAGAAAAATAATGGCATTACTTGAAGAAATAATTTTAATACTTCCAGGGATAAAAGATCAGCACGCAAGGAGTGAGCGAAAATATAATGAGCTAAAAGATAGAATTAGAGGAGAGGTTGAGGATATCTTTGCCGATGTGGAGCCAACAGCCAAACCTTTTTCTCCATTTGGAGAGCTTGTTTTTCCATACCATAAGATGGGTGCAATTGATTCGCTAAACTTATTTGATCTGGATGAATTGATCATTTTTAGCTTCTATTGGTTAAATCGTAAAAGATATAAAAAAGTTGCAGATATCGGAGCAAATATAGGGCTTCATTCAATCATTTTAAGTAAATGTGGATATGAAGTTCGTTGTTACGAGCCTGATCCACAGCATTTTGAAATTATTAAGAGGAATCTCTCTTTAAATAAAGCGAAAAATGTAGAGCCAATTAACGCAGCAGTTTCTGCAGAAGATGGTACATTAGAATTTATTAGAGTATTAGGCAATACCACAGGGAGCCATATTGCGGGAGCAAAAGATAATCCATACGGTGAATTAGATAAGTTCCCGGTTGAGGTTAAAGCGATTGGTCAGATTATGGAGTGGTCAGATCTGATTAAACTGGATGCAGAGGGACATGAAAAAGAGATATTACTGGCTACGACAAAAGAACACTGGATGAAAACTGATGCCATTATAGAAGTTGAGAATAGTGATAATGCAAAAACATTATATGAATTCTTTGAAGGGATAGGGATCAATATGTTCTCGCAAAAATTGAATTGGCAGATGGTTAAAGATGTTCAGGATATGCCGGTGGGATATAGGGAAGGCTCTCTTTTTGTGACAGCGAAAAGGAATATGCCTTGGGAATAAATATGAAGCTCTCAGATTATGTTGCAAAATATTTAGCAGATCAGGGAATCGGGCATGTGTTTGCCATTTCCGGAGGCGCGTCACTTCACTTAATTCATTCTATCGAGGATACTCCAGGAATTGATTTTATCTGTCCTGCGCATGAACAAGCTGGCGCCATGGCCGCAGATGCTTATGCTCGGGTTACTCGTGGTCTGGGTGTGGCGGTGGCAACCAGTGGACCTGGCGCTACAAATATGATTACGGGTATCTGTTGTGCCTATTATGATTCTGTCCCGGTTATATATATTACCGGACAGGTTTCGACCTTTAGATCAAAGCGAGACACAGGTGTTAGACAAGTGGGTTTTCAAGAAACTGATATTGTGGATATTTGCAAACCGATTACAAAGTATGCTGTACAGGTTAGTGATGCTTTAAAAATTAAATATGAATTAGAAAAAGCGTGTTACTTAGCAAAATCAGGCAGGCCCGGTCCGGTTTTACTAGATATCCCTGACAATCTGCAAAGGGAAGAGATTGATCCATCAACATTGGAATCTTTTGTTCCTCCAGAAGAGAAGCAAAGCACAAGAGATCTAGGCGCAGATATTGATCGCTGTGTTGAGTTGATAAAAAGTGCGAATAGGCCGGTTATTATCTTAGGTTGGGGAGTTAGATTGGCGGGAGCGGATGAAGAAGCCATAAAAATGGCAAAATTGCTTGGCTTTCCGGTTGCCCCAACCTGGGCGGTCGCTGATATTCTTCCTGCGGATGATCCATTATTAATCGGGACTTTTGGAACACATGGAATTCGACATGCTAATTTTGCGGTTCAGAACGCTGATATGATCTTAGCAATTGGTACCCGGCTGGATACAAAAGCTACCGGCAGCCCGGCAAATACTTTTGCCAGAGGGGCGAAAAAGATAGTGGTTGATGTAGATCCAAATGAGTTAAATAAGTTTGGAAGATTTGGATTAGGGATAGATATTCCCATTAACGCTGACGCAAAAAAATTTATTAAGTTAGTTAATCAGAGAATTGGAACAAATAACACGCGTGATGTTTCCGATTGGCTAAATAAGATCTCAGACTGGAAAAGGAGATACCCGATTTGTCCGCAAAAGTATTATAAAGAAGAAGATGTTAATCCGTATGTCTTTGTTAAGACTTTGTCTAAAGTGGCGGAAGAAGGAGAGTCTATTTTTGTCGATACAGGATGTACCTTGGCCTGGATGATGCAGGCCTTTGATTTTAAGAAGGGCCAGAGGCTTTACCATGACTGGAATAACACTGCGATGGGCTGGGCGCTTCCGGCAAGTATCGGAGCATCCTTCGCGCTTAAAGGGAAGAGAGTAGTTTGTGTAACAGGCGATGGCAGCTTACAGATGAATATCCAGGAGCTTGCCACCGTGATAAGGCACCAGCTCCCGATCAAGATTATCCTGATCGATAATAAAGGCTATTCGATGATTCAGCAAACTCAAGATCAATGGTTAGATGCGAAATATTTAGCTTCCAGCATTGAAGGCGGTTTAGCTTTTCCAGATTTTGCGAAAGTTGCCGAAGCTTATGGTTTTAAAATCGTTACAATATCAAAAAATAAGGACCTTGACGCTGGGCTGAAGGAGACGATGGATTTTGATGGCCCGGTCTTTTGCACGGTGAAGATAGATAGTGAACACCGGGTTATTCCACAGGTTAAGTTTGGCCGACCGAATGAGGATACCGAACCATTATTGGATAGAGATGAATTTATTGAAAATATGATTGTAAGCCCATTAAAGGTTTAGAAAGGAGCAAATAAATGGCAGAAATAGATTTACTGGGAACATACCCAAAAATAAAGAGGGATTATGATAAACGGATGGCTGAAAAAACTCCGGAGGTTGTACGCATAGCCAAAATGTTTGGCAAAGAATTTTTTGATGGCGAGAGAAAATACGGTTATGGTGGTTATAAATATGACGGTCGCTGGAAATCAGTTGTTGCCAGGATGAAAGAGCACTATAAACTGCCGGATAATGCTGCAATTCTTGATATTGGCTGCGGCAAGGGTTTTATGCTGCATGATTTTAAAGAACTTATGCCTAACTGCACAGTTGCTGGCATTGATGTTAGCGAATATGCGATTGAAAACGCCATCTCTGACATGAAGCCATTTTTAAAAGTAGCCAGCGCAGAAAAACTGCCTTATCCTGACAATAGCTTTGATTTGGTTGTTTCTATTAATTCAATCCATAATCTTCCGATTGAAAAATTAAAAACTGCCTTGAGGGAAGTTGAACGTGTTTCCCGCGGACATAGTTATGTAACAATGGATGCCTGGCACAATGAACAGGAAAAAGAGAATTTATATAAATGGGTCCTAACTGCAGAAACAATGTTGCATGTGGATGATTGGGAAAAACTTTTTGCTGAGATAGGTTATACAGGAGATTACTGGTGGTTCATTGCGGATTAAAAAAGATGAAAGCAGCAATATTATATGAACAGAATAAGCCTTTAATAATTGAGGAGCTGACGCTTCCAGAGCTCAAAGAAGGCCAGGTGCGGGTTAAAATAGCCGCTTCAGGCCTTTGTCATTCCCAGTTAAATGAGATTAAAGGCAGAAAGGGGCCGGATAAGTATTTGCCGCATACTTTGGGTCATGAAGGCGCAGGTGTTGTAGAAGAAATTGGAGCTAAGGTTACAAAAGTAAAAAAAGGTGATCGTGTTGTGCTTTCCTGGATCAAGGGCACTGGGATTAACGCAGCTCCACCAAATTATCTTTGTGGTGATAATAAAATAAATTCTGGGCAATTAAGCACTTTTAATGAATACACGATTACAGCAGAAAACAGAGTTACGTTAATCAAGAAAGAAATTCCACTTGATTTGGCAAGTTTGTTGGGGTGTGCAGTTTTAACCGGCATGGGATCAGTTATGAATATTGCTAAAGTTAAGCCAGGGCAAACAGTGGCTGTTTTTGGTGCTGGCGGTATTGGCTTAAGCGCAATCCACGCTGCAGCTATAAGTAGCGCTGCAAAGATTATTGCCGTTGATATTATTGAGACTAAGCTCAATTTAGCTAAGGAACTTGGTGCAACACACGTAATTGATGCTAACAAAGTAGACGTGGTTAAGACAATTAAGGAATTAACTGATGGCAAAGGATTAGACCATGCAATTGAGTCTGCTGGTTTAGGCCAAACAATGGAGCAGGCATTTGAAGCAGTTAGAAATGGCGGGGGTAAGGCCATTATGGTAGGCAATTTGCCTGCTGGCCATAAGATTGCGATTGATCCTTTTGCGTTAATTTGTGGCAAGCAAATTGTTGGTAGCTGGGGGGGGGATACTGATCCTGATAAGGATATTCCCAAGTATGTTGATCTTTATCTTTCTGGCAAGTTAAAACTTGAGAAGATGTTAACCCATCGCTTCACGCTTGGACAGATAAATGAGGCCTTTACTCAACTAGAAAAAGGAGAAATGGGCCGAGCGATTATCGAATTCACATGACAAAAAAAACACTATCAGTAATAATACCAAATTATAATTACGGACATTATATTGGCGGTATGCTCGAATCAATTTTTAGTCAGTCCTTCCCAGCCACAGAGGTGTTTGTAATGGACGATGCTTCTACAGATGATAGTGTTTCTGTTATAAAAGGTTTTATGAAAAAATATTCAAATTTAAAGCTAATTCAAAATGAAAAAAATATTGGGCCTATATTATCTGCAAAACGTTTGTTAAATACTGCTTCGGGTGATTACATATTTGCTTGCGCCTCAGATGATTGGATTCTACCCGGTTTTTTTGAAAAATCAATGAAATTGCTTGCTCAATTCCTTCAGGCTGGGTTATGTTGTTCGGATTGTACGGTATTTGATGGTAATAAATATATAAAAAATCAAAAATATTTAAGTAACAAGGCAGCATATTTGCCTCCCCGTGAGGTTCTAAAGCATTTTAGGAGGGAACACATCACCCCTTTTTCTATTCATACCACTATTTTGAATAGGAAATTGCTTCAATCTGTCGGGGGATACAGGGAAGAGTTAGAGTGGGCAGCAGATTTATTTGCTTACAGCGTACTAAGTTTTCGGCATGGTATTTGTTATGTGCCGGAAATGTTAACTGTTGTACGGAGACATGATGGTCAATATGGAGTGAATATGGCTAAAAAAACGAGTTTGGAACGTAGAATCATCGAAAAGGTAATTAATGAATCTCGAAAACCTGCCTATAAAGATGTTTTACCTATGCTCCAAAAGACAGCTGCTTTTTCTGTTCACCCTTGGGAAGTTCTATATGTGGTGGTAAGTAATCCACAAAATTGGGATTTCTTGTCATTTAAGCTTTTATATTTTGGGCTGGTTGATAAATTTATTAAAAGGGTCCTTTTAATAATATTCCCCGAGATGTTTATTCGTAAAATTCTTCGTATTATGAGAAAATTTAGGCTCCTGGTTAAGCGTGGCTAGCAATGGAAATAATTTGCGCAATAGTTGCATGTTATGAATAAAGTTAATAGGAGGACACTATAATGAAAGTAGTAATCTTAGCAGGCGGTTTAGGCACCAGGATTGGGGAGGAATCATCTTTTAAGCCAAAACCGATGATTGAGGTTGGGGAAAAACCCATTCTCTGGCATATCATGAAGATTTACGCGCATTATGGTTTTAATGACTTTGTTATTTGTGTGGGGTATAAAGGCTATCAGATTAAAGAGTATTTTAAGAATTACTTTTTGCATGAATCCGATATTACCTTTGATTTTAATGGCGGTGAAAAAACAATTGTCCATAGTCATAAGGCTGAACCCTGGAAAGTGACCTTGGTTGATACTGGCATGGATACCCAGACTGGCGGCAGGTTAAAAAGGGTAAAAAAGTATTTAGGGGACGAATCTTTTATGTTTACCTATGGTGATGGCGTCGGTGATATTAATATTAAAGAAGTGCTGGATTTTCATCAAGCTCACGGAAAATTGGCAACTGTTACTGCGGTGCGGCCGCTGGGCAGATTTGGTGCATTAAGTATTAAAGAAAACTGTGTCAAAAGATTTCAAGAAAAAACTGAGGGAAACAATTCATGGATTAACGGAGGCTTTTTTATTTTGGAGCCCAAAGTTATCGATTATATTGAAGGTGATCATATGCCCTTTGAAGATGTGCCTGTTAGAAAACTGGCAAAAGAAGGCCAGCTTATGGCTTACAAACATAATGGTTTTTGGCAGCCCATGGATACGGTGAGGGAAAAGAAGATGCTGGAGAATCTTTGGAGATCAGGTAATCCTCCTTGGAAGGTTTGGGCGTAATTTAAAACTAAAAATTTAAAATGCAAAACTACAATTTAAAATTAAAAACTTTTTGGAAGGATCGTCGGGTTTTTATTACAGGGCACACTGGTTTCAAAGGGGCCTGGTTATGCTTATGGCTTCATATGTTGGGAGCAAAAGTGACAGGGTATGCATTGGAACCGCCGACAAAGCCAAGTTTATTCAAGCTTTGCCAGGTTGATAAGCTGGTCAAATCAATCATTGGTGATGTTAGGGATATCAATAAACTAAGAAGTGCAATGCTTGCGGCAAGGCCCGAAATTGTTATTCACATGGCAGCTCAGCCTATTGTGCGTCAATCTTACAAAGTGCCGGTTGATACATTTGATATCAATGTTATGGGCACAGTTAATGTTTTAGAAGCTGCCAGGGCATGTAAGAGCATTAAGGCTGTGATAAATGTAACTACTGATAAGGTATACGACCCCTCGACTCCGCTCGGGGCAAGAAAAAATAGTGGATATAAGGAAAATGAACCTTTAGGTGGATATGATCCTTATGCCAGTAGCAAGGCCTGTTCGGAATTGGTTTCTTCTGCCTATAGACGATCTTATGGCATGAATGCGGCAACGGCGCGGGCAGGGAACGTGATTGGAGGTGGGGATTGGGCTGGGGATCGAGTGGTGCCGGATTGTGTGCGCGCAATTTTGAAAGGCAAAAAAATTCATATTAGGAATCCTAAAGCAATCCGTCCTTGGCAACATGTTCTGGAGCCTTTGGGCGGTTATCTAGTCCTCGCAGAAAAATTATACAGACATGGCCAAAAATACTCGGAGGCATGGAACTTCGGGCCCAACGGCAGCGATGCAAAAGCAGTTGAGTGGCTCGTAAAGAAGTTATGCGCTGATTGGGGGAAGGGAGCTGAATATGTGATCGATAGAAAAAAGCATCTTCATGAAGCTCACTTTCTCAAACTTGATTCAACTAAAGCCAGAAAAGAACTGAATTGGAGACCGAAATGGAATTTAGCCAAAGCCATCGACAAAGTGGGGGAATGGACAAGGGCTTATCAAAACAAAGAAAATATGCGCGAAGTTTGCTTGGATCAGATAGAAGAGTACATGAAATGATTGGTTTTTTGTATGCACCCCACAATGAATTGTGGGGAATAATTCCCCAGATTTCAATCTGGGGTTATATCCCAAAACTAATATGAACAACAGAGATAAGGAAAAAATATTAAGAGAAAAAGCGATCCAAGCGGCAATTAAACATTTTAAAACTAAACATGCGCCAAAGAAGTTTAATTCTGGAGATCGTATTCCATATGCTGGCCGCGTGTTTGATGAAAAGGAAATTGCTAATTTAATTGACTCTTCTTTAGATTTTTGGTTAACAACAGGCAAATACGCTGATAGGTTTGAAAAAGAATTTGCTGAATTTCTAGGAGTAAAACATTGTTCCCTGGTAAATTCTGGTTCTTCTGCTAATCTCCTGGCTTTTCAAGCCTTAACTTCTCCAAAATTAGGGGAGAAAAGGATTAAGCAAGGGGACGAGGTAATAACTGTTGCCGCAGGTTTTCCTACAACCATAGCTCCGATTGTTCAGTATGGTGCGATTCCTGTTTTTCTTGACGTGGCTTTGCCAGGTTATAACATTGACTGCAGCCAACTCGAGAAAGCTTTATCGAAGAAAACTAAGGCAGTTATGATTGCTCATACCTTGGGTAATCCATTTGATGTTGGAGTAGTTAAAGAGTTTTGCGAAAAACATAAGCTTTGGCTAATTGAAGATAATTGTGATTCTTTGGGTTCAAAATATCAAAACAAATATACTGGAACCTTTGGTGATATTGGTACTTCAAGTTTTTACCCGCCGCATCATATGACCATGGGTGAAGGTGGGGCTGTTTACACCGATAATGAGCAACTCAATAAAATTGTTAATTCTTTAAGGGATTGGGGTAGGGATTGTGCTTGTCCTTCTGGCCAAGATAATGTTTGTGGTAAGCGCTTTGAGCGACAATTAGGTGAATTGCCTCATGGTTATGATCATAAATATACTTACTCTCATTTTGGTTATAATTTAAAAGCAACTGATATGCAGGCAGCTATTGGCTGTGCTCAGTTGGAAAAACTCCCGTCTTTTGTTGAAGCCAGGAAAAAGAACTGGAGAAAACTACGGGATGGACTTAATAATTTAGCTGATAAATTTATTTTACCTGAACCTGCGGAAAATTCTGACCCAAGCTGGTTTGGTTTTCTGCTGACGGTGAAAGAAAATGCTGGCTTCACTCGAGATGATATTGTGAAGCATCTTGAGTCAAAAGGAATCCAAACTAGGATGTTGTTTGCTGGCAACATAATTAAACATCCTTGTTTTGATGAAATGAGAAAAACGGGTGAAGGATATCGAGTTGTTGGTGATTTAAGGAATACAGATCTGATTATGAATCAAACTTTTTGGATAGGGGTTTATCCTGGAATGACAGAAAAAATGGTTAGTTTTATGGTTAATCAGATAAGGAGTTTTTGTGAAACAGTTGTATAAGAAACACCAGGAGAAAATAAACTATCTTATGGTAGGTGGCTGGAACACGGTTTTTGGCTATGGCAGTTTTCTGGTTCTGTATTATTTGTTAAACTCTTGGGTTAATTATGTCTTGATTGCTTTGCTCAGTAGTGTGTTTGGCATTACTAATGCCTATATTTGTTACAAGAAGTTTGTCTTTAAAACAAAAGGGAATTATTTGCGTGAATATTTGAGATTCTATGTTGTTTATGCTGGAGCAATTGGGCTTAATTTGCTGCTTTTACCCATCTGTGTGGAAGTGTTTCATATTATCCCGCCAATTGCACAGGGAATGTTAATCTTTATATCTGTTGCTTTTAGCTATTTTGGCCATAAGCATTATTCTTTCGGCAGAACGAGCAGCTGGGAAGATCAAACTATCATGATCCAGGATGGAATAAGTGTAAAAGAACGATCATTTTGAAAAAAAGAAGCGAGGGCTGTGATATTGTTTGCGGCTCAAAACATTGGTATAATAATATTAGACGACAAACGGAGGCTTCGTCCTGAGCGGCTTGTCCCGAGAGGAATCGAGGGAAAGCGAAGGAGAAATTATGAAAATCTTTGTTATTGCTGAGATCGGGATCAATCATAATGGGGATATCGATATTACCAAACAATTGATTGATGTTGCCAAGGTGGCAGGAGCTGATGCCGTTAAGTTTCAAAAACGGACGATTGAAAGGGTCTATTCAAAGGCAGATTTGGATAAACTTCGGGAAAGCCCTTGGGGCACAACTAATAGGGAACAGAAATTGGGTTTGGAGCTTGAAAAAGCCGAATATGACGAAATAGACAGGTATTGTAAAGAGAAGAAAATTGAATGGTTTGCCTCCGCTTGGGATCTGGAGAGTCAAGCGTTCTTGCGCCAATATGATTTGAGATATAACAAGATAGCCTCTGCTATGATGACTGATTTGGAATTGTTGCGCGAAGTGGCTTCAGAACAGAAACATACTTTTATATCCACGGGGATGTGTGAGATGGATATGATTGATCACGCTGTAGAGATATTCAAGAAAGCCAATTGTTCCTTCGAGCTTATGCATTGTGTTTCCACGTATCCAACAAATGACGAAGATGCAAACCTAAATTGCATAGCTGTCTTGCGTGACCGTTATGGCTGTAATGTTGGTTATAGCGGACATGAAGGTGGACTTGCTGTCTCCTATGCTGCTGCAGCGTTGGGGGTTACATCGCTGGAGAGACATATTACTCTTGACCGTGCCATGTATGGCTCTGATCAGGCGGCCTCACTTGAACCAGCCCCTTTTGTCCAGTTGATTGGCGGATTGAGGAAGATTGAAAAGGCCATGGGTGACGGAACAAAGAAAATGCAGGAAAAAGAAGTTCCGATAGCCAAGAAGTTAAGATCGCACATTCAATTGGAGTCTCATAAATAATGCTCAAAGTTTCTGATTACATAATGGACTTCCTTGTTTCAAAGGGAGTCTCAATGGTGTTTATGTTGCCGGGCGGGGGTTCAATCCACCTAGTAGATTCACTGGGACGCTGCAAGAAACTGGAATACACATGTTTTCTGCACGAACAGGCATTGGCAATTGCCGTAGAAGCATATGGTCAGCATAAGAATATGCCTGGAGTAGGGCTGGTTACCTCTGGCCCCGGTAGTACAAACACAATTACTGCAGTTGCGGCAGCATACATTGATTCGACTCCATGTGTGTTCATCTCCGGACAGGCAAAGCGTTCTGATCTGAAGGGTGATACGGGAGTACGACAGAAAGGCTCACAAGAGGTGGATATCGTTTCCATGGTGAAGTGCATTACGAAATACGCAGTAACCATTCTAAATCCCGATGATGTTCGGTTCCACCTTGAAAAAGCGTGGCATGAGGCCACCACTGGGCGCAAAGGCCCTGTTTGGCTGGATATCCCTCTTGATGTGCAGGGATCCATGATAGATGAGACCATGCTGCGAGGTTATTCAAGGCCTGAACCCCCTGAACCAAAGCTTCCGCTTGCTGAGATAGCTACTGCGCTAAAACGTTCAAAGCGACCATTGATTCTTATCGGTAATGGGGTAAAACTTTCCGGGGCCTCTGACATGATTAGAGATTTTGCAGTGAAACATCAAATTCCTATGGTTCTCACCTGGAAAACAGCTGACTTTCTTGGTTATGATCATCCTCTTAATTGTGGATTCCCTGGTATTATGGGAAGCCGTTACGCTAATTTTATTGTTCAGACCTGCGATACCTTACTTGTTCTCGGTAGCCGGCTTGATCCGAGCCTGACCGCATTTAACAGCAAGGATTTTGGGCGCAACGCGTTCAAAATTATGATTGACATTGATGCAGCAGAGATCAATAAAATTGATAATGTGGACCTGAAGGTTCCAGCAGACGTTGGCGCAGCGGTGAAAGCGCTAGAGGAAACAAAGATTGAAATGCAGGATCACTCGGAGTGGCTGGCTCACTGCAGACGGCTTAAGAAACGTTATCCTGAGGTGTGTGAATGTACAGATTCCTGTGATGGGGTTGATCTCTACCTGTTTATTTCAGAGCTTTTTCAGCAGCTGCAGTCAAGCGACATAATTGTGCCCGAGAGTTCGGGCGCGGCAGGTGAATTAACTTATCAAGCCATGAAGGTTAAATTCGGCCAGAGCATCAAGAATGCAGCGGGCCTTGGATCAATGGGATTCGGACTGCCGTATGCGATCGGTTCATGTCTGGCGAATAAACGACGCCGCACTATTCTTATCAACGGAGATGGCGCATTTCAACTCAATATTCAGGAGCTTGAAACTGTTCGAAGACTAGGGCTGCCGATCAAGATGTTCATCCTGGATAACGGTGGTTATATGAGCATAGCCAACACCCAGCGCAATATGTTTGATGGTTTCCTTGTTGGTGCGGATGCTTCAAGCGGATTCACATTACCTGATGTTTGTGCTATTGCAGAGGCATACAAGTTGCGTAAAGCAGAGATTTTGAGCAATGATAACTTGAAGGACGGAATCGCAGCTGTGTTGGCCGGTGATGAGCCTGTTCTATGCCGTGTTAATGTCAGGTGTGATCAGACAATTTCTCCAAGAGTTCGATCAATGAGGCTGCCTGATGGAGGAATGGTGTCCAAACCACTGGAGGATATGTGGCCCTACCTGCCAGCGGAGGAATGTGCAGAGAATATGAAGATATGCGTACATGATTAAAATCATTATTATGGATATTGACGGGGTTTTGACAGACGGCAAGGTTACTATCGATTCGTCCGGGAATGAATTCAAGACCATTGACTACAAAGATATCGACGCGATCTTTGAGATGAAAAGGCGCGGGATTAAGGTGGGAATGATCACAGGCGAGTCTTCGGTTATAACGCAGGTTTTTAAGGAACGCTTTAAGCCAGATTTCTTTTACAATGGCTGTAAGGACAAGGCTGCGGCCCTGAAAGAGATACGCGCTCAGACCGGAGCGGCTGCTGAAGAAATCTGCTATGTTGGTGACGGCAAATACGACATTGCGGTAATGAAACTGGTCCGGTTTGCGGCATGTCCCGCTAATGCCATTTTGAAAGTAAAAGCGGCTTCTAACATACATCTTGAATGTTCTGGAGGCGACGGTTGCATATCGGAGCTCCTGAAATGGATTGAGGAACAAAACAATTATGAATCTTGACGAAGCAATCAATGTCCTGGACGCAGAATGCAAGGATCCAAACTTGGGACTTCCGGAGCCGGTATTTCTCCTGCTCTCGCGTCTGACTCCGATGGTCAACGTCGATCTCTTGATCAAAGATGACATGGGGCGGACCCTTCTGACGTGGCGTGATGACATCTACCATGGATGCGGCTGGCACATCCCTGGTGGCGTAATCCGATTCAAAGAGACCTTGCACGAGCGTATCACCGCTGTGGCAAAGCTGGAATTGGACTGCGAAGTTGTTTTCGAAGCCCGCCCCGTAGCGACCAGAGAGTACATTGCGGAAACTCAATGCGACCGAGGACACTTTATTTCATTTCTCTATCGCTGCAAGCTGGCCACCAAGCCGCCGCAAGAGTTAAAGTATCAAGATGGTAACCCTCAGGTGGGCATGTATGATTTTTTCAGCCAAGCCCCTGAGCATCTTTTGAAGGTCCATGATATGTACAGAGAATACATTGGTAAACAAGCAGGGGGTGCAAATGTCTGATCAAGAATTGAAGAAGAAGACTGAAAAGTCCAAGCGCGAGAAATTACGGAAAGGAAAACCTCTCGTGTATGAGAAGATCATCAAGCTCGCGGAAATGCAGAGGCGCGGGGAGCCCACGTCCCGAATAGATATCGGGTACAACTATGCGTGCAATCTCAAGTGCAAGCATTGTATGGCCAACACTTTTCAGAAGAAAAACAGATCTATGACCCTGGCTGATTTGCGAAGCATAGCCGAACAGGCCGATGCTCTTGGCTGGTGTCAGTTCAACGTCTCTGGCGGAGAACCCCTGGTTCTGAAAAACTTTGACGAGGTGTTGAAAGCTCTCATGCCGGAAAAATTTCATATTGGCATAAGCACGAACGGCTATTTCCTGACAGAAGAAAAGGCGAGACATTTGAAATCGATGGGGCTGGACAAGGTAATGATAAGTCTCGACAGCTACGATGAAGCTCTTCACAACGCGAATCGCGCTAGTGATGGCGCGTACAGCAAGGCAATCGCCGCGATCTGGAACGCGAAGAACGCCGGGCTCGATACGATAATACAGACTGTGATAACACATCAGAATGCCAAGACGGAAGAAACAGTCAAGCTGGCAAAGTTTGCTCAGGAAAACGGTTTCTCTCTCGACCTGGTCATTGCTAAGGCTCTTGGTGAATGGGAGGGACGCCACGATATCCTGATTGACGCGGACGACGCGAAGTTTCTCCGCGAACTCCATAATAAATATCCGGCAGCTCGGCGTGATGTGTTTCCTTCGTACGGAATGCGCGGGGGATGCGGCGTGCTGAAAGGATGTTTTCATATCTCTCAATTCGGCGATGTGTTTCCATGTGTGTTTATGCATATAACTATCGGAAACGTCTTCGAGGATTCACTGAAGACAATTGTCGATCGCGGAATGAAGATTAAACGTTTTCGAGATCCATCCGCAATCTGTCTTGCGGGAGAAGATAAAACCTTCATAGATAAGTATATGTCGAGGTTTTATGGGAAGCCACTGCCTGTTGATTACCGCGAGATATTTACAGAGGAAGATGATTTTGTTCAGGAGTGATATTAAGAAATATTCGACCCTCAAGGAAAAGAGGATCAGCCTGCGCGATGTGATACCGCTGGCAAAACCGTTTACTATCCTTTTGGAACCAACAAGCCTTTGTAATTTTAAATGTGTGTGTTGTTTTCAAAGCGAGCCGGATTTTCATTCCTATCTCCCGAAGGGATACATGAAGTTTGATGATTTCAAAAAGATTGCGGATGATCTGGCGGCATGGAAAGGTGCCAAAATACGTGTCATACGAATTATCGGGTTTGGCGAGCCCCTGATCAATCCTGCAACACCAGCGATGGTGAAATATTGCAAAGAACTTGATATTGCCGAACGGGTCGAGATCACAACGAATGCAGCGCTTCTTACCCCGAAGGTCTCGCAGGAGTTGATTGATGCTGGGTTAGATTACATTCGCTGTTCGATTTATGCGGTTGATCAGAAAAAGCATGAGGCACTGACGCAGAGTCGCATCAGCATTGAAACAATCAGGGATAATATTGCTGCGTTAAAAAAGTTGCGCGCGTCTGCCGGAGCTGGCAAACCATTCATATATGTAAAGATGCTTGAAAGCCAGGATCCTTCAGAAAACGATCTTTTCTTGAAGGAATATTCGAACATTGCCGACGAGGCTGCTCTGGAAAAGCCCCATCAATGGCTTTCCTGCGCGGATCCCCGCACGCGGGACGTCTGCCCCCAGCCGTTTAAAATGCTGAGCGTTCATTTTAACGGCGATGTCATCCTTTGCGATCCCGACTGGAAGGGGAACACATGCGTCGGCAATGCCCTTGATGAAAACATCTCTTTCATCTGGGGGGGGGGCAGGATGCGCGAGTTCTGGAGGATGCAGCTCGAAAAGAGAAGGTGCGAAAACGAAAGCTGCCGGAACTGTTCGTTCCTTGTTGATGAGTACGCCATTGATGACCTGGAGGGGGTTTCCCCGGACGTGCTCGGGAGACCGATGACATGAAGAGATTTCTCGAGACTGTCTCAAATACTGCCCGTCCTGTCGTTATATTTGGAGCGTCGGTTATTGGCAAAATAGTCGTTGATTCACTTGATATATTGAACATCCGGCCGGTTTCTTTCTGTGATAATGACATTCGAAAGCAGAGAGAGCTGTTTCACGGATATAGGGTTATCCCTTTTGAAAAGATGTGTGAGGATTATCCTGATGCGATTGTAATCATTGCCGCTGGACGATACTTTGATGAAATTCAAAAGCAACTTTTGACATCTGGGTTCAAGGATGTGTTTAGTGATTCAGATGTTATTAGCTGTATTGATTTCAAAAAGACGCCACGTTCAAAACTCGAAAAAATCATGTGGCATTTGGCTAAAATCGGCAAACTTTCCGAAATGATGCAGTTTCCTTCGGATAGTTTGCATGTTCCCCGGCTGAATGTTGTTATCACTACGCGTTGCACCTTGAAATGCAAACATTGTTCCAGCCTTATGCCACATTACCGAAAGCCTTCCGATTTCGACACGTCGGAAATAATTGCTTCTCTTGACAGAATACTGTTAAGCGTTGATCTCATCTATCACGTCGAGATACTGGGAGGTGAGCCGTTCTTACACAAGGATTTTTCACTGATTGCCAGACACCTGCTTGATTCGGGAAAGATACTTCATGTTGATGTTGTTACAAATGGAACCATTGTTCCTTCCGAGGAGGCTCTTGATTCGCTGAAACATGAAAAGATATTCGTAGTCATTGACGATTACGGGAAACTGTCAAACAAGATCACATCTTTGTCGGACGCATTGAAGCAAAATGCTATCGACTTCCGCGTAAACAAACATTGGGCCTGGGCGGATCTTGGTGGTTTTGAATCAAGGGACCGCACCGAGGAACAGATGAAGGAGCTTTTCGCCAGGTGCAACTTCAACTCGTGCGCTGAACTACTCGATGGAATGCTGTATCACTGCCCGCGCTCTTCGCATGGGACAAAGACAGGGCTTGTTCCAGAATACCCGGGTGATTCGATCAGTATTTTCGAGAAAGAAACCCTTAAGAGGTTTTTCTGCGATATGACATTTCTTCGTGCATGTGATCACTGCGATGGAAACACGGGTGATTCCTTGAAGCTCATTCCCGCAGAACAACGTGCTCAAGGAGTGCCTCAATGACTTCTAATGTGAAAAACTGCCGGGTTTGCGGAAATATATTTACGGGGGAAAGCCTGCTTAATCTGCCGGACATGCCGGGGGCTGTGCAGAACCTGCCAACCAGTAAGGATGATGCTGTTGCTTCCGGCGTCGTTCTCGACGTCAGGCAGTGTTCATCTTGCGGACTTGTGCAGATCGTAAACGATCCGGTTCCGTATCATAAGGATGTTATCAGGCCAGGAGGCGTGTCCGCCTCCATGAGAACGAGGCAACTTGACCAATTCAGAAAGTTTATCGAGCGTTTTTCTCTTGCGGATAAAAACGTACTGGAGATAGGATCCGGAAACGGTGAATATCTAGCCATTCTGAATGAACTGCCTGTCAACGCCTTTGGAATGGAACACAATCCCAAATTCAGTAAGATTGCAAACGAAAAAGGCTTGAAGACATTCCAGGCATACCCAACAGATCTGTCTGGACCGCCCGACGGTATTATGTTTGATGCTTTCATTTCAATTAATGTTCTTGAGCACGTTCCTGATCCGGGCGCGTTCCTTCGATCCTGTGCAAACCTTCTCGGAGAAAATGGTGTCGGAATGATCAGCGTTCCCGACCTCGAGTTCGAGTTGAGTGATAATTACCTCTTTAGTTTTATGAGTGACCATCTTTCATATTTTTCGCCGGATACCTTGCGTAACGCGCTAAGCATCAACGGATTTGACGTCGTCGAGGTATTCAAGAACAGGGAGTTGAATGTCATTACCGCGTATGTTGGCAAACGCAGGCAGTGCGATTTGACCGCGGCCGTAGAGAAATGTCACAAGTTCAACGGTGATATCAACAACTATATGAAGACAATCCTGAACAATGGCGGGCGCATCGCGGTCTGGGGAGCCAGCCATCTCGCGTTCAGCATCATTGCATCGTCAGGAATAGCGAAGATGCTCTCATACATAGTAGATTCCTCTCCGCTCAAGCAGGGAAGGTTTGCTCCGGCATCCGGTCTCGAAATCTTCCCGCCAAAGCATCTGCGAGAGGATCCCATTAACGCGGTTCTGATTATGTGCCCTGAATATTCGGTGGAAATCGCGGCGGCCATTGAGAAACAGTATTCAGACCTCCTTCATCATGTTGCGACGTTCATTGACGGTTCTCTTGAGGTAATAAAATGATTAGATCACACAGGAGGTTACCTAGTAATGGCAAAGATCAAGAATAAACAGGATATTCAAAGGACTCGACTGGAGACTGTCATTCCTCTTGAAACTCCTTTTACGTTAATGTTAGCTGTCGCGAGCGCATGTAATTTTAGATGCAATTACTGTCCATGTTCACGACCTGATTTATTGAAAATTAATAATGTTAGTAAAGGGGTCATGGACTTTGACCTCTACAAGAAGATTATTGATGATCTCGATGAGTTTCCACAAAAAATAAAAGTATTGCGATTGCAGATGCAGGGAGAACCATTGTTGACCAAACGGTTTGCCGATATGGTTCGTTATGCTAAGAAAAAGCAGCCCTCAGTTAAGGTAGATACAACTACAAATGCGATCTTGCTTACACCCCAACTTTCCGATGTTATTATAGACGCTGGTTTGGATAAGATGTTCATTTCCCTTCAGGGGATGAATGCAGAAGTTTATAAACGGATAGCCGGCGTTGATATTGATTTCGACAGATTGCTTAAGAATGTTATATATTTTTGCAAACATCGCAAAGATTGCGAACTCTACATCAAAGTACCGGACATTGGCGTTGATGAGTGTGAAAAGAAACAGTTTTTAGAATTATTTAACAGTTATGCGGATGAGATATTTGTCGAACATATTATTCCCACTTGGCCAGATTTTGATATTTCAGATATTAAGAAGGAAGACGGTTTGGGATTATATGGAAACCCAACAGATCCTGAATACATTAAAGTTTGTCCCATTATTTTTTATGACATGATTATTGATTTTGACGGTGCACTTTTGCCATGTTCGGTAGATTGGATTCATAAAACTGAGCTTGGGAATGTTAAAGACAAAAGTTTATATGAATTATGGAACGGAAAAAAATTTAATGATCTGCGGAGATCGCACTTGCGCGGCGAAAGGTCATCGCATCCCCTTTGTGGAAAATGTGTTACTTTACAATACTGTGATGTTGACAATATCGACATCTATGCCAAAGAACTTCTAGATCGATTTATTAACAAGGAGAAATAAACATGTATGTACCACCAAACCCCAAGATAATAAGAGAAGATATCAGCGAAGTGCTGAAAGCGGATCTTCCCTGGGAATCCTTGTCCGGCAAGAATGTCTTAGTTGCTGGAGGGTCGGGGATGCTAGCAGCATATATCGTGGAACTTCTTCTCCTGCTGCCAGAGTATGTCAAATGTGACCCACCTCAAGTAACAGTGCTGGTAAGAAACAAAGATAAAGCAGAAAAGAGATTTGCCGATTATCTCAAAAATCCAAGCTTTAAAATAAGAACAGACGATATTTGCAAGAAGCTAGAGGATCCCGTTTTCTGCGATACCCAGGTGATCATTCACGCAGCGAGTATACCCCGGCCGGACAGCAAGGTGCCTGTAGATGTAATGGCTCCGAATATCATTGGCACTTGGAATCTTCTGGAGCTAGCGCGCACACTTCCTGATTTTGAGCAATTTATTTATTTTAGCTCTGGGATCGTCAATGGGGACAGCATTAAATCCGACGTTCCGATTTCGGAAGATATGTATTTTGCAAGCTCATGCACGAGCCCTACCGCTTGTTATTCAGAGGCAAAACGTGCGGGAGAAACAATCTCTCTATCGTTCATGCGGCAGTACGGCGTCCCGGTTAAAGTGATACGTTATTTCGGTTGTTACGGTCCGGGGATGGATTTACATAATGACCCACGCGCCTTTACTTCGTTCATCAAAAATGCTGTATACGAACAAGAAATCGTTCTGCGTTCAGCGGGCGAAGAGACCCGTTTCTGGTGTTATGCAACAGATGCCACGGATGCGTTCTTTAGAGTATTTTTTAGCCCGAAGTATGGTGAAGTGTGGAATATTGCCAACGAAGATGGCGGTTGCCTGATACGGGAACTGGCGCAGACAGCATGCGAATTGTCCCCTGGGAAAAATATCTCCCTGCGATTTGATATTAGCAATGTTCCCGCTGGCCATGTGTCGTTCAAATCCCCGCACGTTACCGTGCCGGATACGCGCAAGATTCGTTCCTTGGGATATTCCCCAAAGATTTCTATCCGAGAAGGTTTGCAGCGATCCATAAATGCATATTACAAGCCTAAGGAGTCCAGCCATGCAATTGGAAAATGAACGCAGACTCCTGTCTGATAAGAAAATGCTCAGAACGGATATTGCCAGAGAGTTGTACAAGAAATACTATTATATTCTTTTCGAAATCGCGAAAGACCTGAAGAATTCAAATGTGAAGGAAGTTTCTATCAGGGATAATTCCGTTATCATCAAAACCACAAAAGAAAACATTTTCCTAAATTGTCTTGAAGGTGAAATGACAGCGGCGCTGGCGCAGTTGAGTCTTGCTGGCGCGGAGAAAGATGAACAGAAGATGATGATTGCGCTTATCAGAGAATTGATAGCGATCAATGGGGGCCACAATTCAAAAGTTGCTTTTTTCGACATAGGAGCAAACATCGGCTGGTATTCAATTTGCCTCGAGAAACTGTTTAAGGGCCTGCAGGTCCATGCTTTTGAGCCTGTTAAGGCCACGTATGAACAATTCCTGGAGAACATATCCCTGAATCAAACGGGTCCTATACATGCCAACAATTTTGGTTTGGCGGATACCAATCAAACCGTTGATTTCTATGTGTGTCCGTCTTTGCTTGCCGCATCATCACTTGCTGACACCGTCCAATCCAGCGATAAAGTCAAGATCAAGGGGGAGGTCAGAAGACTTGACGACTATTGCCGTGAAAACGTCGTAACGCCTGATTTTATTAAGTGTGATGTAGAGGGGGCCGAGCTTCTTGTCTTCAAAGGTGCTGAAAAAACGTTGTCAGAAGCCAAGCCTGTGGTGATGACAGAGCTGCTTCGCAAATGGTCGAAGCGTTTTAATTATCACCCCAATGATGTGATCAAGTATTTTGGCAATATTGGCTATTCATGTTATGTGTTGTCTGGCGGCAGACTTGCGCCTTTTGAAACTGTTACCGATGATACTATTGAGACAAACTATTTTTTCCTTCATGATGAAAAGCATAAAAAGTTATTGAAATGCCATACGGAATAAAGAATAAGAAAATATTCATAACAGGAGGAACTGGTTTTTTCGGAAAAAGCTTGTTCCGGCACTGTGCCGAATTAAGACAAAATGACATAGTGATTCTTTTGCATGAGTCTGAGGAATTTATTACTGAGTTTCCCTGGGTGCTGACAGACAAGCGGATAAAGATTCTGCGAGGAGATGTGCGGGATTTTGAGTTCCCGGATGCAAATTTTGATTACATTTACCACGGGGCTACGACTTCAAGTCGGATAATCCCCGATGATGAAATGCGTTCCGTAGTTATCGACGGCACCAGGCATGTTCTTGATTTTGCCAAACAGAACAGACAATTGTCAAAGCTCCTCTACATTAGTTCGGGAGCTGTTTACGGAAACAAATACAATATTTCCAGGAATGAAGATTTCTCCTGTGATCCTGTGGATGTCTACGGTCGGTCAAAATTGGAAGCAGAAAAAATGTGTCTTAACTCAGGAGTTCCTTGCTGCATCGCGCGAGGTTTTGCCTTTGTGGGAGAATATCTTCCGCTGGATGCCCACTTTGCCATAGGTAATTTTATTCGCGATTGCCTTAATAACAAACCGATTCTTATTAAGGGCGATGGTACAGCTATACGTTCATATCTATATGCGGAAGATTTGGCACATTGGCTTTGGACGATATTGCTCCACGGGGAATGCGGACAGGCTTATAACGTAGGTTCCGACTGTCTGATCTCCATAGGTAAACTTGCTGAAACTGTCCGTAACATCGCTGGAGCAAGGAACAAAATACAGATATTACAGTCACCCTCGGGCGCACCGCCGCAGTGCTATGCTCCGGATATCTCACGGGCCCGTAATAAACTTGGACTTGAAGTAAGTATCTCTCTCGAAGAGGCAATCCTTAAAACGCTTGTGTTCTTAAATAACCTCAAACACGCTAAGGAGATAAAAAAAGTATGAAGTTAATTAGTATAGTAACGCCCTGTTATAATGAAGAAGAAAATATTGCTGATGTTTATCAGCGGGTCAAACAAGTATTTGCCGGCCTTGCGGATTATGATTATGAGCATATTTTCATTGATAATGCTTCAAAAGATGCAACCGTATCTATATTAAAAGATATTGCTGCCAAAGATAAAAAAGTAAAAATCATTGTTAATTCCCGCAATTTTGGGCCGATCCGGTCTCCTTTTTATGGTTACTTGCAAGCTAAAGGGGATGCAGTGATGGATCTAGCAGCTGATCTCCAGAATCCACCTGAACTAATTCCTGAATTTATAAAAAAATGGGAACAGGGGTATATGAGTGTGGTTGGAGTAAAAAATAAAAGCGGTGAATTTCTACTTATGTTTGCCATTAGAAAACTCTTTTATAAAATAATTGGGAGTTTATCGGAAATTGATCAAATACAAAATTTTATGGGATTTGGGTTATTCGATGAAAAAGTGATCGAAGAATTAAGAAGAATGGATGATCCATATCCCTATTTTAGAGGGCTTATTTGTGAGGTTGGTTTTGACATTGCCAAAGTGGAGTATTATCAGGCAAAACGAAAAAAGGGCAGGTCAAAAATAAGTTTGTATACTTGTTATGATGAAGCAATGAATGGCATCACCAACCATTCCAAGGTGCCGCTGCGCCTGGCAACTATGCTTGGATTTTTGGTCTCACTTGCCAGTATTTTAGTGGCTTTTAGCTATTTTGTTTATAAGCTTATATTCTGGAACAGTTTTGACGCGGGTATCGCGCCATTGGTTATTGGCTTTTTCTTCTTTGCCTCAGTCCAACTCTTCTTTATCGGCATTCTGGGAGAATATATTGGCTCCATCCATACCCAAGTTCTCAAGCGACCCCTGGTGATTGAAAAAGAGAGGATTAATTTTGATTAAACATCTGTATCACAAGCATCGGGAAAAGATCAATTATCTTTTGGTTGGCGGCTGGAATACGATTTTTGGCTATTTTACTTTTGTCTTACTGTATTTTTTGTTTAGTCAGAGAATCCATTATTTGTTTTTACTTGTTATCAGCAATATTTTAAGTATAACCAATGCCTATATTGGGTACAAAATTTTTGTTTTTAAGACAAAAGGTAATTATGTCCGAGAATATTTGCGTTTCTATCTGGTCTATGGCGGTGTAATGCTGCTTAACTTTATTGCTTTGCCAATAATTGTTGAGCTTTCCCCTCTTGCTCCACCAATTGCGCAGGGTGGTTTTATTTGCGTAACTGTTGTTTTTAGTTATTTTGGGCATAAGCATTTCTCGTTTAATCATTAAGGAAATAAAATGAAAAAATATGCTTTACTCCCACACCAAAAATTTTGGTGTGGGAGTTTATTAATTGTTTTTGTACTAACCGTGCTGGCTTGTGTCTATGCCTATTTTAAAATGCTGCTGCCACTTGACGTCTTTATTTGGGACGAGGCACACCATGGTTTTTTTGGCATGCAAATATTTAACGATCTGAGAATGGGGGATTGGGGTAGTTTTTGGAAACATACTAATAATCAGGCGCTTTGGATGCCGGTACATTCGTGGTTGAATGGAGTTTTCCTATATTTATTTGGCTTTTCGTATGTTTCTGCCCGGCTATCAAGTCTCTTTTTGTTTTTTGTTTGTTCCTTTCTGGTTTATTTTATTGGTTTTGAAATGTCGAAAGAAAAAGGCTGGCTTATTGGGCTTATCTCAGTAGCACTCTATCTTACTTCGCCGCTTCTTTTGCACATGGCCACAGTGAATATGCAGGAAATGCTTGGGATTTTTGTCATGCTTCTATTAGTTTATTTTATGTTTAGGTTTATGTCAGTTGAAAACAAGTGGAAATATTTGTGTATAGGTTTTCTTATTAGTGTGGCCTTCTGGTCGAAGACTAATTTCGCCATTCAAATAATACTTGGTTTGGGACTTTATCAGCTTTCCTTATTAGTGGGAATGCCTAAGCCGGAATCTATTCCTTTAGAGGAAGCCAAAAAGAAACACCTCAAAAAAACTAAAAAATTAGCAGAGAAAAAAAAGAATCCCCTGATTGAATGGTTGCTGAGCAATGTATATATAATTGCTGGGTTTTTGCCTCTTTTTGTCCTTTGGTGGGTAACACCATCTTTTGAGAGGAAATTTGGTTTAGGGGTTTTGTATAAAACTTCACTCGGCTCAGCTTTGTATTTTCCAAAATTAAATTTCTTTCTCAGAGCAATATTTTATCTTCGATCTCTTACATCAAGCTATAGTTTTTCTTTTTGGATAGGCCTTGGCTTTTTAGCTGCCCTGGTTGCCTCTTGCTTTTTCTTAAAAGAAAAAAAGATTAGGCTGGCATTTTTTATGTTCATTACTAATTTGATTATGATAAGTTTAGTGGCAAATATTCAAGAAAGATATATTTCCACGTCTGTTCCTTTAATCTTTGTACTTTGCGCTTATTTTATTGTGCTTTTTGTACCAAAATTAAAAGAAGCAAGCAAGCCAGTCCTTGTGTTAGGAGCAATAATTTTTGTTGCCGTAAATATTATTTCTGATTCATTTAGTTTTCATCGTTATAACAAGGAAGTGGCAAATAGGTCAATCTTATTTTGTCTTTATAAAGATAGTCATAATAAGTTTTCTCCGCCATTTTTATTTGGGCTGGTCAAGCGGCCAGCATTCACTTATCCAATGGATAAGATTGAAAAATATAATGATTTTAAGGCTACACCAAAGTCAAGCCTTAATGACGTGATGACCTTTTTTAGTTCAAGTATTGATCGCAGCAAATCGATATCAACCTTTATAAGCTATGATGACCTCGCTCCCTATGTGTTCTACTGGCATTTCCGTGGGTGGGGAGCCCGTGTTTTTACAGCCAATGATTTTCCGTATGTTAAAAGATATTTTTGGGCTTCAGATTATTTTTTAGATTTACAGCCTGCGTCCGACTCTCCGTATTATACGAACTTACTTGAAAAACGTTGGAACAACATTGCTCCAATATTGTTGAAGGATGGTTATATTAAGTTAGTTATGTCAAAAGAATTTACCGACCTGGGGCTTACGGCAAACATTTACAAGCGGTTAAAAAAAATATAAGTTAATTGACAAACCGATATTTTATTAGGGTCCAGATAGCCACTACACCATCCTGCCAGGCAATTTTTTTGCCTTCTTTAACTGAGCGGGAAATATAATTTATGGGCACTTCATAAATTTTGTAGCCAGATCTTAGTAGTTTTGCTGTAATTTCTGGACAAAACTCAAATCTTTTACATTTTAGTTTAATCTTATCTGTGACTTCTGAGGAGAATACTTTATAACAAGTTGCTTCATCAGTAATATTTGCTCTAAATAGTAGGTTGACAATAAAGGTTAAAATTATATTAATTAACCTGTAGATTGGTTTCATACCGTGTATTTGCCCTTTAAACCTTGAACCATAAACAACTTTTGCCTTGCCGGACAAGATTGGCTCTAATAATTTTGTGTAATCATCGGGGTCATATTCTAAATCCGCATCCTGAATAAGAAGTATATTGCCTCTAGCTTTTGAAATACCAATTCTAATGGCCGTTCCTTTGCCGCAGTTTAAAACAGAAGAATGGACCGAGATCGTCTTATCATTGATGAATTCTTGAAGAATTTGTGGGGTTTTATCACTTGATCCATCATCAATAACAATTATTTCGCGTTCAACCTTGTCTGGTAGTTGGGCTGATTTGATTTTTTGCAGTACTTCCTTAATATGGGTTTCTTCGTTATAAACAGGAATTATTATTGATAAGAGGGGGGTTTTAGTGTTCATTTCCTTGCCTTATCTTGAAATTGAGTTAGGAAATCTTGTAGGTTTGTGGCAATAAAATATATTACCAGTGGCATTATTACTAAAACATTTCTGTTTAGTGTTGTGCCGTCTAAAAGCCATCTGTAATTTTCTGTGATGTAATACATAAAAGAAAATGCCATAAAGAACAAAAAGATATAGATCAATGTATAAAATTTTCTTAGTTCTTTTAAATGATTGTAAGAGAGAATCAAAAAGACCAGAAAAACAAACCAGGCGATGTTCCAGTTGCCATAAAAGAACATTTTATTATAAAAATAACTAATTATTACAGGGATCCTGTAAATATTAGCAAAGATATTTTCATATTGGATTCTATGATAAAGATTTTTTGGAACATGATAAGCCATATTAACCAAAGACCATGGTAGCTTAAAAATTAAGGCGAGCATAAAGTAGGATAAGGTATTTTTAATGGCATCCATTTTTTCGTGTTTTGATCTATAGTAAAAAATGGCAAGTACAACTAAATTAATAATCAGCAAGGGCGTTCCTTCTGTTTTTGTCCATGTGCCAATGCCAGCAAGTAGTGCGGAAATATACAAGTATTTATTATCATTTGATTTGAAGTAGTTAAACATAAATAAGACAGAAGCGGTAAAGTATGCGCAAACCGGAAGATCAGCGTAAGCAATGGTCGCATGATGGACAAGCAGGGGTAGGGTGCTAAGCAAATAGGTTGATAATAATGCAACAAATCTTGAAGCAAACCTTTTAATTGAGCTGTAAAATACTATTAGAAGTGAGATGAAGAAAAGCCCAAATAGTATCTTTATTAACTCGTCATTCCAGTAGCCTAAAACATTAAATATCCATGTTTCCATGAGTGGGATGTTTAGTGGGTAAAAAACATGTCCAGCGCCTAAAAGATAATTGCTTTCTGGGTTAAGCAAAAGCCCGCTTTCAACAAAAAAGACTTTGGCTCTAAAGCTCCAATTAGCAAAGGCATCTACGGTAATAACTGGCTTGATCAAGTTTTCAAACAGCACAAAAGCAATCCTAAGCAGGATTAATCCGAATAATGATAGTTCATACCATTTTAGCTTGTCTATTGTGAGCCATGATTTAAAGTTAAAGGCCAAAGTTTTATTTTTTATAGATAAATAGAGGGGTAGGGCCAGGATAACTGCTGCTCCAGCAAGAATGTTTGGCACTATCAGCTTTATTTTGAAGGCCCCAAGTAAAAGCATCTCAAGCGAGAGAATGCCGCAGCCAATTAAAAATGATAAAGCCAATTTTTCGTAATCTGGCAAAGTCTCATTTTTTGGTTTGAGCAACGAAACAAAGACAAAACCAATAAAAGTTGGGAACAATATCGCTAGTAATAACTTTAAATAACCCATCATTTTTTAAGAATAAATTCTCCTTTTTTGTGTGTGGCAAAGCGCTTGTAACCTTTGCTTAAATAATCATTTATCTGTTTGTCCAAGCTTCTAGTTGGATTATAAACAAGTATATAGTCAGCTTTTTCTTCATGATGTCTTGGGTAAAGATAATAATTTGCCTTTGACACGTAATAGTAGCCTTGGGGATGGAGTAAGGAGAAACCTGCCCCCTCAGGTAATTTTAACTGGGCGAATTTGATGAACTTGTAAAACCCCCCAAGTGTAATGATTGCCCTTTTTTCTTCCAAGCTTTTGCCTGAGAATGTTTTTGTATCAGCCGTGACTGTTCTTGCTTGGTCAATTAGGATGCGCAGATCCAGAATAATCCAAAAAACCAGGCAAATAATTACTATGTTCTTAGCACTTGTTTTGATGGCTAGATTTAAGTTGCGGGATTTAATAAAATTACGGGCTATAAAAAAGATTGAAAGGAAAATAATTAAATAATAAATATATAAATTCACAGACCGCCCATAGAGCTTTGGGCCATAAATAAAGTTAACAGTTCTTAATTGATAGGCTTCAAAGGCAAAGAACTCCTGCCAACCAGAGACCATGGTTGTGAAGATGCTTCCTTTGAGGATCTTGGCAGAGATAATTGAAAATTCTTTCGCATTATTTTCTGGAAAGATAAGTAACTTTCTAATCCAGCCTAACCAGTATTTGTTTTGAGAGGAGACATTAAAATAATATTTGTGTTCTCCTGATCTAAGGGTGAAGCTAATACTTTTTGGCTGGTTAAACTGCATGTCATAGGATGAAGCCCAAAAGAGGCGGGTAGTACCACTTTGTTTGCTCTTTAAACGCAGAATAACTGTTTTGTATTCTTCTGCGTCAACCATTATGTCTGTGGTTTGGTAATATGGTTGTCCTGGGACGGGTTGAAAATTAATTGATATTTCCTGGCTAAGAGCGGGTATTTGCGTAAATAGCAGTAAGGCAAAAATACAGATGTATCTAAGATGCATATTTTATATTATACAATAACATGATGATTTGTGCATTACTTCGTATAAGATATATTATGTCAATTATTCAAAAAGCCCTTTTTGTTCTTACTTTCTTTGTCTTGATACAAGGAAAGTAACAAACCTGCCTGCCCTCCTTCGGCGGGTAAACCCTTCGGGTTGAACCCTCCTTCGGACCGAAGTCCATCAGGACGAGGTCAGGGTGAAACCGGCAGGCCCGCCGCGGCGGGCAGGCAGGGAAAAATCAAA
>SDBU01001300.1_pt1 | contig 36125 bp, 41 predicted proteins | sample 2277071 | NCBI WGS metagenome assembly SDBU01 (sample SAMN10397929, study PRJNA504765) | marine sediment metagenome | isolation source: marine sediment core GS08_GC12, 126 cmbsf | place: Arctic Ocean: Gakkel Ridge, Loki's castle | collected 2008 | reverse complement strand
TTATTAGAGGTAAGGATTTTTTAGCTAAAAAGGGAAGCTGATTCCAAATGGATTATTCTGTTTAAAACCCGAATCTGGAACTCATAAGCCCTTGGTCGCTGGTTCGAATCCCGCCGCTGCCGCTTTGTTTTTAAACCTCATAAAGAACAAGGGCTCCTAAAATTAGCGGGCTATTTACGCAGTACTAACTCTTACCGCTACTTGTACTACCGAATTACGGGGGACACTTTGCACAGACAGACCTGAAAAGCGTGGTACTCAAATAACGGTCTCCCCGGTCGGCTAAAATGACGACAATCGTGCCTCGATTCATGCCCATGGCTATCCGTAAAGCCCCGGCTACTGCAGCCCCGCTCGACATGCCCGTGAAGAGCCCTTCCTTTGTCGCAAGTAATCTTGTTACCTCAAATGCCTCACCATCTTCAACGGTAATCTTCTCATCCAATACTTCCGGACGATAGATCCCTGGAATAATGCTCTCAGTGAGGTTCTTGAGGCCCTGTATCGTGTGCCCTTCCGTTGGTTCAACTCCAACGATTCTGACGCCTTGCTTTTTCTCTTTTAAATATCTACCGGCTCCGACCAGAGTTCCCGTCGTTCCCATACCGGCAACAAATACATCAATTTCCCCGTTGGTCTGGGAAAACACCTCGGGACCGGTTGTTTCATAGTGAGCAAGAACATTGTTCTTGTTTTCGAACTGGTTGGGCATATAATACTTTCCCGGCTCTTCATGCATGACCCGATAAGCCTGACGAATAGCACCATCAACGCCTTCTTTTGCCGATGTAAGTACAACTTCGGCACCAAAGGCCTGAATAACCAGTTGTCTTTCTGTGCTGACACATCCCGGCATGAATAATCTGACCCGGTATCCCTTGACAGCGCCTATCATTGCCAGGGCTATTCCGGTATTGCCTGATGTCGGTTCAATTATTATCTTCTCCCTGGTGAGTTCTCCGGATTCCTCTGCCTTATTAATCATGTAATAGATAGGGCGGTCTTTAAGCGAACCTCCAGGGTTATTTCCTTCCAGTTTGCCAAAGATTTTCACTCCTGGATTATGGTTCAGGTTTAACAATTCTACAATCGGGGTATTGCCAATGGCTTTTAATAAGCCGAATTTATTGGTTTCTGCCTGTTTCATCTCGATTGCTTTCATACTGTACCTGCACCAGGGATAATAGTAGGATTTGATAACAAGCGGCTGTCAGAATAGTTTACGTCACCGGCATTGAACCGTCAAGCTAATTTGGCAGCGGGTTCGCCTAAGTGTCCAGTGAATGCTGGAGATAGTCTGATGATGGGCATACAACTATGATGACGAACAGGGAGTGCTTTGCCTTGATTGCTCAAACCGTGCTATCCTTTGTCGGCCTTATCCTTCTGGAGATATGGTCATCTGGTGGAAGCAGATTATGACGGCCGTTTTATCCGGGTATGATATCAAGGATCTCCTGAAACAAAGCCCGCCACTGGTTGAAGGGTATGTCAGCCTGGATGAGCAGCTACAGCCCAATGGCATCGACCTCACCCTGCGCGATATAAGCCTCTTTCAATCATCGGGCAAGCTTGCCGCCAGCAACAGTGAGCGGCGGGTATCTGACCTAGTCCCCCTGGTTTTTGATGGCCTTGATTTTATTTACCTGGCCCCCGCTATTTACAGCGTCACCTACAACGAGGTTGTCCACCTGCCCAGGGACATCATGGCGCTGGCCAGGCCCAGGTCGAGCCTGCTCCGCTGTGGCGTCACCGTTGGCACCGCTGTCTGGGATGCCGGCTACTCGGGGCGCTCTCAATCCCTTCTGGTTGTCTACAATCCTCAGGGGTTTCAGCTCCAGAGGAACGCCAGGATTGTGCAGCTCGTCTTCTTTCGGCTGGCAGCAGACACCGAAGGCTATCAGGGGGCTTATCAGGGGGAGAATATAGAGTAGAGGTCTCTAAACGACGATGCTGAGCGCTGCCGGCATCAGACTGAAAGATGCCGGACCCCGGCCCAGGAATTCACCATCGGCGTGCACCAAAAATTCCTCGGAGGACTTGATTTCAATCGCGGTTGCCCTTTCCATGCTGACCTTGGGGTGGCTGATATGAGTTCCCTTGTATATGGTGGGGAAGGCCTTCAAGAGCTCGAGCTTGCCCATGTCACCGACGGTCAGCACGTCCAGCAGCTGGTCGTTAACCTCGGCCTGGGGTGCCACCAGCATGCCGCCGCCGAAGTAGCGGCCATTGGCCACCACGATGCTCAAGATGCGTTTCGTCTCCACCTGGTCGCCCAATGTTACCACAACCGATTTATTGTGGTAGCCGGCCAGTGACCACAGCAGGCCGATGACATATGGCACCGTACCTCCAAGGAGCTTGGGCAGGTGCCGGCTTACCTCGGCCACCTGGGCATCGAAGCCAATCCCGGCCGAATTGACAAAGAAGCGCCTGAGCCTCTGTCCGTCCTGGCTGTACTCGACAACGCCGACGTCTATGGCCAGTCTCTGCGACCGGGATAGTGAACGGCAGGCGCTGGCGTAGTCCCGGGGAATACCTACCGAACGGACAAAATCGCTACCGGTGCCGGTGCTGACGATGCCAATGGCTGTCCTGGCTGAACCTCCTGAAGAGAGGATGCCGTTGGCGACTTCATTAACTGTGCCGTCACCACCGACGGCCACCAGCAGCGGCCAACCGTCGCTGACAGCGGCCCGTGCCAGTTCTATGGCGTGGCCGACGCCTTCGGTATATTGGAAGTCAAAGGATAGACCGACACGGCGCAGCAGTTGGCTGATGCGAGGCCACTTGCGGCGGGTGCTATTGGCCCCGGCCACCGGATTAACGATAACTTTGGCACGTAGTGTTGACATGAACGTTCAAACCTGCTATCAGCGGATAAATTATACCACAAGGGTCAAGGCGCGACGGACATAAACTTAACATAACATTCCTGTGGCGGGTTAATCCAGATATTCAATCTAAATAGGTTATACGGGAGGGGGGTTTCTCTTTTATAATGCTTTCTACCCCGGCATCTCTGAATAGGTCTATGAATCCACTAAGATTTACAAAAGCACGAAGTGTCGTGTTATCATATTTATTGTAACTGACATATCTCTTTATCTTAGCATTGACCAGCATCTTGGCACATTGATTACAAGGAGTATGTGTGGCGTAGATGGTAGCCCCTTCCAGGCTGACGCCGTGGAGAGCCGCCTGGATGATTACATTCTGTTCGGCATGAATGGCGCGGCATATCTCGGGTCTCTCAGCTGACGGTAGATTAAGGTCATTTCTTAAACAACCAAGCTCAAGGCAATCCTTGAAGCCTGTAGGAGCACCGTTATAGCCAGTAGCCAATATACGATTACTCTTTACCGCTATCGCTCCTATATGGTGCCTTCGACAAGTTGAGCGCTCAGCAACTACAGAAGCAATTTTCAGGAAATACGTGTCCTTGTCTTTCCTTTTTAGTTTTTTAATTCTTTTTTGCATTTAATTTAGAAATCGTCCTTTCTATTTCCCTCTCCAGACTCTGCAGGGAAGACTCATTGGGGATGGTGTAATCGGCGATAGCAATGGGCCCGCTCTTGTTCAGTTTCTCCACTTCTGCCTTATCGCGCCGGGCTGCTTCCCGGGGTGTCAGGGGGCGCTCATGTCTGGCAGCCAGCCGGCGGTGCCTTGTTTTTGGTGATGCCCAGACGGCAAGGATAAATAAAGAATCTCCATAGTGGTTCTTGAGGAAGGTATATTCCTCCCAGGAGTAGAGGCCGTCAATGACCACCGGGGATTGCTTTGAGGCTAAATCAATCCGGGAGAGATTGAGCACGGCGTAGGCAGCCATGCCGTATTTCTCTCTGATTTGTTCCCTTGCCCGGCGTTCGTTCCCTTCGTTTAGCTCCAGGCCCTGTTTCCTGACCTCATCGTCGGTGACATCGCCGAACCTGATCCTGATAAAACCATGCTGCTCGAAGATTCGGGCAACTTCCGATTTACCGGCTCCAGCCATGCCAACAACAGCCACTATGGTCACAACCTCTGTCCTCAGGGCTACATTATAAGAGAACAGCCCTGCCGGTGACAACCCTCCGGCGCGTTTGTTACCGGCCAGTCTCGGGCTGTGCTATAATCGGGCTGATTCGGAGGAGTAAATGACGCCGATTACCGATCTGGCTGTCAGGATTGAGCAGCAGCTACCCGCCGAACTGGCGGATTTTATGAAGTCGGCGGGCAACATGGCCGCCGATGGCGGGGAGAAGCTCTATCTTGTCGGCGGACTTGTCCGTGACCTCCTGCTGGGGGAGGCCAACCTTGATGTTGACCTGGTTGTTGAGGGTGATGCCGTCGCCCTGGCCCGGCGGTTGTCGGCCGGCCAGGCGGGCAAGATAACCATTCATCACCGCTTCAATACGGCCAAGCTCCAGTGGCGGAAGTGGACTGTTGACCTGGCCAGTGCCCGCTCGGAGCGCTATCCACGGCCGGGTGCCCTGCCCAGTGTTAAACCGGGCCAGCTTTCTGACGACCTCTTCCGCCGCGACTTTACCATAAACGCCATGGCGGTTACCCTGGTCCCGCAAGGCTACGGCCAGTTGATTGACCTCTATGGCGGCCTTGATGACCTGGAGCACAGGCTTGTCCGTATTTTGCATCCGAAAAGCTTCACCGATGATGCCAGCCGTATCTGGCGGGCAGTCCGCTACGAGCAGCGGCTTGACTTTCAGATTGAGCCGGAGACCCTGGGGCTGCTGCGGCGGGATATCCCGATGCTGGATACCATAAGCGGTGACCGGGTGCGCTACGAGCTGGAGTGCGTCTTTAAAGAGCGGTCGCCGGAAAAGGCCATTAAACGCGCCGGTGAGCTGGGAGTGCTGGCTAAGCTGCATCCTTCGCTTACCGGCAACGGCTGGCTGGCGGACAGGTTTGACCAGGCGCGCCGAATTAGCTTCCCCGACCAGACGCTGGCTGACCTCTATCTGGCGCTGCTGGCTTATCGTTTGCCTGATGACGACAGGGAGCAGCTGGTGTCTTACCTCAGACTACCCAAGGCGCTTGCCCGGACCCTGAGGGATGCCGGCGCTGTCAGGGCTCGTCTTGGTGAGATGGCCAATACTGAGCTCAGACCCAGCCAGATTTATCATCTCCTTCACGGCTATTCCTCTGAAGCGGTTACCGCCAACCTGCTGGCCGGTGACCTGCCTCCGGCACGCCGCAATATCCAGCTCTACCTGGAAGAGCTCCGCAGCGTCAAGCCGGTGCTGGCCGGCCGCGATTTGATTGACATGGGGGTAACTCCCGGCCCCGGGATAGGGGAGGCCCTCAAGCTGATACTTGACGCCCGTCTGGATGGCACGGTGAAGACCCGGCGGGATGAGGAGAGGCTGGTCGGGGAGTGGCAGGCTGAAAAGAGCGGCTAGGTGCCCCTACTGCCGGCGCCTCTTGTGCCACCACGTGCAGGCTATATCAATGATGAGGTTCTTTACTTTTTAATTCGGGTGTGGATTCCAGTGTCCCGGCAAGATAGGCTTCCAGCCCCTGCGCCTTGAGGTTTTTGAATATCCTGTTGGCCTGGGTCTTGCTCTTCCCTATAGCAAAAAGGGCTGGCCCGGAACCAGCCAGGTGGATACTCCTGGCTCCAGCTTCTTTAAACTTCTGGCGGAAGCCGTCAAGGCCGGCAAAGCTGCTGTCAGCGACACTGTCAAATACGTTGAAGAGACTGGCCGGAGTAACCGCCTCACCCCTGGTCAGTGCTGTTACTATTTCCTCGGTTATTTTACCCGGTGTGTAGTGGCTTTCCTCCAGGCTGGCGTAGAGCCGGGCCGTTTTGCCGGGCAGCCGCGGTATGCCCGGTATCAGCAGCACCAGCCACCTGCGGGGCAGCGGCGGCAGCGGGCTGACAGCCTCGCCTCGTCCCTGGGCCAGGGCGGTGCCGCCGGAGAGGAAAAAGGTGACGTCTGAACCAAGCTGCGAGGCCAGTTTTGCCACCTCTCCCATCGGCAGGGCCAGTTCCCATAGTCGACTAAGTCCGACAAGGACAGCAGCGGCGTCGCTGGAATCTCCACCCAGACCGGAAAGCAGGGGAATCCGTTTGGAAATCTCGATGGTGGCCCCTCTGGAATATCCTGAAGCTTCCTTTAATAGGCGGGCGGCTCTGGGTACCAGGCTTTTTTCGGCCGACCAGTCCGGGTGGTCGCACTTATAAGCCATTTGATTGCCTGGTCGCAGGCAGAGGCGGTCGCAGAGGTCAATAGCCTGGATTATACTGAGTAGTTCGTGAAAACCATCGGCCCGCTTGGTCAGCACCTCAAGGGTGAGGTTTATCTTGGCCGGTGCCATAAGAGTTAGCATGGCCGGTTCCTCCGGTATACCTGCCACAGCCAGACCCATTCCTCAAGCGTCAGTGTTTCCGCCCGGCGCTGGGGGGCGATACCGGCTTCTTCCAGCATGGGGAGCACCTGACCCTTGGCCATCTCCAACCCCTGCGCCAGAGAATTGGCCAGCTGTTTGCGGGAGGCGGTGAAACCGGCTCGAACCAGCTTGAAAAAGACCCCGGTATTTTCAGCAGCAACCGCCGACCGGGCATGTAGAGTAATCCTCAGGATGGCAGAATCAACCTCCGGGGCAGGATAAAAGCTGTTAGCGGGCACATAGCTTACTATCTCCGGCTGGCCGTAGAGCTGGACGCTGACGCTGAGCAGACTCATCCGCCCCGCTCTGGCGGCAATGGCCAGGGCAACTTCCTTTTGCACCATAACCACCATCAGCCGGGGGGTTGCTGATGCCTCCAGGAAGTGGCGCAGCACCGCCGAAGTAATATAGTAGGGCAGGTTGGCCACTACCTTGTAGCCGGGTGCCCCGACCAGTGTTGCCGGCTCAATGTGGAGGATGTCCTTGTTGATAATGGTGATATTGTCGGCCGGGCACTGCTTCAGGGCATCGGCCAGCCGGCTGTCCAGCTCAACAGCGATGACCCGACCGGCTCGCCTGGCCAGCTCAGCAGTCATAAAACCGAGGCCGGGGCCGACTTCGATGACCACGTCTTGGGGGGTCAGCCCGGCTGCGGCAACCACCATCTGCATCACCTCCCGGTCAATCAGGAAATGCTGCCCCAGGCCCTTTCTCGCCCGCAGCCCCAGGCGCCGCAGGCGCGCCTTCGTCTGACCCAGCAGAGATGCCTGCGGCAAGCCCGGGCCGCCTCCTGCTTTCCTGGCTGCTGTTTTCATTACCGCCTCAGTTAAAGCCCTTTTTCCAGGCGGGCCACCAGACGCATGGGCAGATTGCGCTTCACCATTCTTATCTGGGTGGCGCTTATGTCGTAGGCCACACGGTAGAGCCGGACGACATTGCTTTCGCTGTCATAGATGGCATAGCTGGCCCTGGGGTCGCCGTCCCGGGGCTGGCCAACACCGCCGGGGTTGATAATCATGCGGCTCTTCCCCAGCGCCTGTCCGATGCCGGCAGTAAACGGAATGGACGAGCAACCGCCGTTCTCATCCTGCTTGAAAACCAGCGGTATGTGAGAGTGCCCCACCAGACAGAAGCTGGAATTAAAGTAGGCAAAATTCTTTTCGGCACTGCTGGTCGAGATGAGATATTCCCAGACGGACTCCCTGGGGCTGCCGTGTACCAGCGTGAAGTCGTCCCGCTCGATAACCGCCGGCAGACTACTCAGGTAGGTGACATCTTCGGGGCTCAATTGCTGCGATGTCCAGCGGACGGCGTAAGCGGCCTCGGGATTGAGCAGGTTGATATCCAGCTTACCGATAGCTGCCAGGTCATGGTTGCCGGCAACCGAGATGTGTTTGCACTCTTGCAGGAGCTCCAGGCACTGGCCGGGGTCGGGCCCATAGCCGACGATATCCCCCAGACACCACAGCTCATCAACCGCCGCGTGGCGCTCAATATCGCCCAGGACGGCAGTAAAGGCAGCCAGATTGGCGTGTATATCGGCTAGCAGAGCATAACGCATCCTGGGGACATAATACCATAACAGGAAGCAATGTTTAATGACCGGCAGACTCAAATTGACCGGGCAGGCGTAGCCATGCTACAATTAAGCCCTGAAATGGACATCACCTGGCTGGGCCACTCCTGTTTCCGAATCAAGGGCAAACAGGCCACCGTTATCACCGACCCCTACTCGCCCGAGCTAGGCTACTCACTGGGGAAGCCGGTTGCCCGTATTGTCACCATAAGTCATCAGCATCCGGGACACTCCTTCGCTCAGGGTGTCGGTGGCGAGCCCAGGGTGGTCAGCGCTCCCGGAGAGTACGAGATCAGCAATGTGCTCATTATTGGAGTAGCCGCCTCCCATGACGAGGAAAAGGGTGGTCTCAGGGGTAAAAACACCGTCTATCTCATCGAGATTGACGAGCTGTCCATCTGCCACCTGGGTGACCTGGGCCATGTCCTCACCGATGAGCAGGTGGATGAGATAGGGAATGTCGATGTGCTGCTGGTGCCGGTGGGGGGCGCCTCCACTATCAATGGCTCAAAGGCATCGGCCATCGTAAGACAGCTTGAACCAAAGCTCGTCATACCCATGCACTACCGGACACCGGCATTGAGCCGGGAGCTGGAGCCGGTAGATAGCTTCCTCAAGGAAATAGGCGCTCACGATATCACCCCCCAGGCAAAACTCTCGCTAAACAAATCCAATCTTCCGGCAAGCACCCAGGTCTTTCTTCTGGAGTATTAAAGGGGCCGGGACTTCAGTTTCCTTCGATTTGCCTCAGGCGGGCGTCGCTGATACCAAAGTGGTGGGCGATTTCGTGCTTCACCACGCTTGCTATCAGTGGGGCGATTTGATCCTGGCGGCGACATTGGGCCTCTATCGCTTTCTGGAAGATGGTTATTTTATCCGGCGGCACCAGTCCGTAGTGCTGGCCTCTCCTGGTCTGTGGTACGCCTTCGTATAGCCCCAGTAGAGTTTGGCGCCGTCCCAGGCCGGCCCGGGCACTCTGGGCCGGGGCGGAATAGTCTTCGATGACAATATCGATGTTACAAAGCCTGGCCAGAAACTCGTCGGGTAGTTGCTCAACCGCTCGGGCCACTAAACGTTCAAAACTTTCTCTATCCATAAAATTCCCCGGCCTCTTTGTGGATTGGGCTTATTATAACAAAAAATGGTGTCGTTTAACCGGCGGCCTCTCTCCCAAGAAAAGTTATTGATAAACTACCCGGCCTGTTATAGAATAGTGACATCAGAAACGGGGGTATTTCAAAATGAGCCTGTATGATGCTGAACCTGCCGACGAGGCTCAGAGCATTCTTGACAATGCGGAGGAGAACACCGCCATGCTCAAGGAAGCAATCGACAGGGTAAAGAAGAGGGACAAATCGGCCAAGAAAGTGGCCGAGGAAGCGATAAGAGTAGCCAGAGAATCGGTTGCCCTGGCCAAGGACGTGAGCCGGCAAGCCAAGAAGGTCGCCGATGAGGCCAAGAAGGCTTCGCAGGAAGCGGTTCTGCGAGCAGATAAGACGGTGGTGGCGGCTGAAATGTCTGCCAGGGCGCACGCCAGTGTCTTCGAAAAAGCAATAGACAGGGCCGAGCAGGCCGCCAAGCTGGCCGAGGAGACCGCAGAGGACTCCAGGCGAGCTTTCAAAGAAGCAATAAGACGGGCCGGGGAAACAATAGGGGATACGCAGAAGCAGGCTCAGTCTCTGGTCAAGGAGTTTGAGGCTGCGGTAGCCATGGCCGAGGAGATGATGAATTCAACCAGGGAGCTGGTCAGGGAATCACTCAAGGTATCGCGTAAGGCGATACACCGGAACGAGAAAACAGCCAAATCAGCCCGGGGGGCAGCGGAACAGGCCACGGAAATGGCCAGTGATGCCCTGAACCTGGCTGAAGAGACCGGCAGGGAAACCCGGGGCAAAGCTGAGGAGGCTATCGCCGTCTCCCGAGAGGCGATGAAATCGGCTGAGGAAAGCAGCCAATCGGTTCACCTGACCGCTGAGGAAGCCAGGAAAGCTTCGCAGGAGGCGGTTTCAGAGGCAGGGGAGGCGGCCAGGCTGGCCGGGGAGATGGCCAGAGAATATGCCAGTGCTTTTAACAAGGAGATAGCAAAGGCCGACGAGGAAAGGAAATCGGCCCAAGAGGCAGTTGCCGCAGCAATAAGCGCCTCTCAGGAGATTATGGGTAGTATTGAGACGGCGAGTGGTGAAGCCAGAGAGATAGCCGAGCAAGCGGTGAAGGCGGCCAGGGAGGCATCACAGGAGGCCGTTAAAGCCGCCGACGAATCAACTGAGATGACGGTAGGGGCCTCGCATGAGGCCGTCAGCAGGGCTGATGAAGCCAGCAGGTCGGCCAAACAGGCGGCTGAGGAAGCCATAAAAGCGGTGGCGCAGGCGACCAGCCGGGCTGAGCAGGTGAGCCTGGCAGCCAAACAAGCAGCCGAAGAAGCTACCAAGGCTGCCAGGGAAGCTATCGATAAAGCTTATGCTGTAAGCAGCCTGGCCATGGAGACGGTTGAGTCTTGGAGGAAGACATCTCAGGAAAAGATAGAGAAGGCAGAGCGAGCGGCCTGGTCGGCCCAGGAGGCTGCCAGAATGTCGGCGGAAGCGTCGCAAGAGGCAATAGGCCGGGCTGAGCGGGTGGCCCAATCTGCCCAGAAAGCGGCGGAAGCGGCCATAGAGGCTGCCAGGCAAGCCGCCGAAGCATCGAAAAGAGCCGCCCTGGGAGCAAGTGAGAATTGGATAAGTGCCTTCAGGGAGTTGCTGGGTGGCACTGGAGAGGTGGATAAAACGACGGCGCGGGCCATCTCCAAGGCGGCTGACTCCCTTAAGAAAATCCCCAGTGAACCAATCTCTCGGCCTGAGGTGATAGCTAAACCTCAGCAGGAGGAAGAAGCCGAGGCCCTGGGCGCGGAATTTGAGAAGGCGATGGGCGGTGGGGATGTGGCTGCCAAGAAAAGGGAAAGCACTGAAACCCATCATCAGCGGGTTCAGTCTCGTCTGGATAAGCTGGCCAAGATGTTTGCCGCTAACAGACCTAAGGCGGATGACGATGAATCGGAGGAGACGCAGGACTGAAGATCAGGCTATGCGGGCCTTGGTTACGGTAACCAAAGCCTACTCAAGCAGCGACGGAATATCCCTAAAGGTTTCCCCGATCCCCAGGTGTTCGTAGTCTATTCTTCCCTGGCGCTTCTTAGCCCGGTTGATGTATTCAATGGTCTTGCTGAAGTAGTCCATCACCTTGCTGGAGTTTATAAGCTCGGAGAGGATGACGGTGATATCAACGGCGCCCCTGCCTCTGGGATAATCACCGCTGCGGATGATGGCTTCCGTAGCCATACCCTTGAGAGAGGCGGATAGGTTTTTGATGAGGTCCATATTCATTTCTTCCGGTGGTGATGTCAGCAGGTAGAGGGCTTTCTTGGCATCGGTGGGGTTGCACTTCACCGACAGCTCACACAGGGCCTCATCCATCGCCTGAGTCCCCTTATGGGTTTCACTGCTCTTGTTGCGGAAGTCAAGCTTTTCTTCAAAGGGTAATTTAAAGCGGGGTATCCTGGTTCTGCCGTATCCAATCACGCTCCAGCCGGACAGGGTTTGAATTATATCTCCGGCGTCCAGCACCCGGGAACCGACGTATTTGGCATGTGTCTCTTCGCCGGCGCAGAGCAGGTTGTAGAAGGGTTTGACCACCTGACGGTTTATCTTGGCCATGTTATTCCGGATTGAGAAGTGCTTTCTGACGTATCTCTGGTTGTCAACCAGAAAGATGGCGTCGGCCACCAGATAGGCGGACTTGAGGCAGGTGCCCACATTGTAGATAGACCTTTCTTCGGTCGTCTCTTCATATCGAAAGGGAAGGGCAATAAGGTTATACACCGGCTTCTCGGGGAAGCGCTCTTTCAACTCCTCGGTTATTACTGAGATGGCGCCGGAACCGGTACCACCGGCAGCCCCGGCGATTACCATGAAGGCGTCGGTTTCGGCGAATCGTTTGGTCGCCCCGATGCTTTCGATTACCTTGTCGCTGTCCTCTTTGGCAATCTCGGCGCCCATTTCGTTTATCTTGCCGACACCGTGACCGCCGGTCTTATTTGCCCCAATCAGGACCCGGTGGTGGTAGCCAGACTTGATATAGTGCAGCCCGCTTAAATCGGCAACATCTGTGTTGACTGCTATGGCATTTGTGACGATATAAACGCCGCGCTCAACATGCGCTTTCTTGTTTAACAGGGCGAATTCGTCGGCGATTCTGCCACCGCACTGCCCGCAACCGATAACCAGTAGCTTCACCTTGTGCCTCCGTGCTTGTATTGTTGTCCGGTCGGGTTGTTTTAATGCAACTAGTCGTCTCTAGTCCTCTAAGTATACCTCAGTTTTTTTACCTAGACAAGAAGGGGGCCAGGGGTGGTTTTTAAACCGGCTCTACCATTACGAAGGATGAAGCCTCACGGCCTATTGCCCTGGTGGAGCCGTTGACTTCAATAGCCAGTGTACCATCAAAGGGCGTCTTCTCCACTACTTTTACCCTGGCTCCGGGGACAAGTTCCAGGCCCGTCAGATGGCGTAAGAGCCTGGTGTTGTTCTCCCTGACGACGCGAACCATTTTGGCCGTTTGGCCTACCTCAAGCTCTGCTAAGGGGATGCCCGATACCCTGGGTTGCTTCAGGTTGCTTCTGGGAATGGGGCTGCCGTGGGGGCAGACAGCAGGGTTGCCCAGGAACTCCGCCAGTTTGTCGGTCAATAGTTCAGAGGTGGCGTGTTCCAGATTGCAGGCTTCCTGATAGACGTCTTCCCAGTCGACCCCCAGGTATTTGTTGAAGAATACCTCCCACAGGCGGTGGCGGCGCGTCAGCTTCAGCACCTTGAGGCGGCCTGCCCTGGAAAGGCTGACGCCCTCATAGGGAGCGTGCTTAACCAGTCCCCTTTCCGATAGCCGGTGCAGCATCTCGCTTACCGAGGCCGGTGATACCTCCAGCACTTGTGCCAGGGAGGAAGTCCTGACGGGGACTCCTTTTATCTCCCCCAGGAAACTTATGGATTCCAGATATTCTTCCACCGTACGCTCACTCATAACCGCCTCCATCTGGCGCTGATAACCAGGATCAATTAATGTTACACCTTAATTTTCGGCAAAGTCAAGTATTTTTCTAGGTAAGACAAAGGTTATGATTAGGTTGCCCTTGACACAGTGCGTGTCAGGTGATATAATGAGCCCTGGATAAGGTTAACCTAATAATTATATGAGGGATGCCTTTATCTGGATAGGGTAATGGTAACAAAACGACTGAGTGAATTGAAACCGAAGGAGAAGGGTTTGGTAATAAGGGTGTCCGGCAGGGGCAGCATCTACCGGCGGATTATCGATATGGGGGTGGTTACCGGCACTGAGGTTGAGATGCAGAGGGCGGCGCCACTGGGTGATCCCATACAGATAAAGGTCAAGGGATATCACCTGACGCTGCGCAAGAAAGAGGCAGCCAATATAAAGGTTGAGGTCGATTAGGATAAATCCATGATGCCACTCAGCATGGTGACCCCCGGAGAGATAGTTGAGGTGGCCGCCATCAAAGCCGGCTGGGGGCTGCACAGGCGGCTGACCGAGCTGGGGCTCACCCCGGGTATTCACGTCAGGGTGATAACCAGTCAGCAGCCGGGCTCGGTGGTGCTTGATATTCGTGGCTCAAGGCTGGCCCTGGGCAGAGGGGTCGCCCACAAAATATTGGTCAAACCGCCATAAGACGGAGCAGTGTTTTGTTGTCGCGCATACTTACCGAATTGAGAAAGTCCACGGAGCCGGTCAGCGAAAGCGAGCTGGCCGGCAGGTTGAAGGTTGACCCCGGTGTCCTGGCGGGTATGATGGAGCAGCTGGTCAGGCAGGGGAAGCTGCGCCGGATAAGGCAGATGGAACTGGAGGAATGCCGGCGGGAGATGGCCGGAGGCGGACTTTCCCTGTACGGAGACCTGTGCGCTTTCATGGGGCCGGCCCAGACCGTCGTCTACTATGAGATTGCCCCCGAGGAGAACTAGCATGGCTAAAAAGGTGATAACAATTGCGCTGGCGGGCAATCCCAACTCGGGTAAGACCACAGTGTTCAACGCCCTCACCGGGGCCAAACAGCATGTCGGCAACTGGCCGGGGGTAACCGTTGAAAAGAAAGAGGGTAATCTGAGCTTTGGCGGTTACCGTATCAAGGTGGTTGACCTCCCCGGAGTCTACAGCCTGACCGCCTACTCCCTGGACGAGATAATCGCCAGGGATTTTGTGATTGACGGCCGGCCGGATGTGGTGGTCGATGTTGTTGATGCTTCCAATTTGGAGCGCAACCTCTACCTTGCCGTGCAGCTCCTGGAGATGGAGGCCAAGCTGGTTATTGCACTTAACATGATGGACGTTGCCCGGTCCCGGGAATACCGGATTGACGTAGGCGAGCTTTCCCGTCTTCTGGGGGTTCCGGTGGTGCCTATGGTAGCCAGCCGCAGCCAGGGGGTAGAGGAGTTATTGAGGGCCGTAGTCGATGTTGCCGAGGGGCAGATACAGGCTAAAGGCTTGGGGCTCAACTACGGGCAAGAGATGGAAACGGAAATAAGCAAGCTGGAGGAGGTTATTACCGCCAGTTTGCCGTCTTCCGTCTACTCACCGAGGTGGCTGGCGCTCAAACTGCTGGAGGAGGACGAGGAGATAACCAGGAAGCTTTTGGGGGAGGAGTGGGCAAAGACGAAATCATAAGGGCCAGGAACCAGAGCCTTGCCCATCTGAAGAGAGTCTACGGAGACGAAGCTGAAATAGTTGCTGCCGATGCCCGCTACGGCTTTATCAGCGGCCTGCTTAAGGACGTGCTCCAAAAGCCGGCCGTGGAAAAACTGAGTTCTTCCGACAGGGTCGACCGGGTGGTGCTCAACCGCTGGCTGGGTATTCCCATATTCGCCGCCATCCTCTTCGGCCTTTTCCAGTTTACCTTTACCCTTTCTACGCCCCTCATCGGCTGGATTGGACAGGGCTTTGACTGGCTGGGTGAACTGGCCTCGGGGATTAAGCCGGACTGGCTTAGCTCCCTTCTTGCCGGTGGCATTATCGGCGGCGTTGGCTCGGTGCTGTCTTTTATACCGGTGATATTACTGCTTTATCTCGGGCTGTCCGCCCTGGAGGACAGCGGCTATCTGGCCAGGGCTGCCTTTGTTATGGATCGCCTGATGCACCGGATAGGATTGCACGGCCGGTCGTTTGTTCCACTGGTGCTTGGTTTTGGCTGCAACGTACCGGCTATCATGGCTACCCGCACCATTGAGAACCCCAAGGACAGGCTGGTTACCATTATGGTCTCTCCGCTTATGTCCTGCGGCGCCCGCCTGCCCATCTACATGCTCTTCGCCGGCGCTTTTTTTACCGCCTATCAGGGGCTGGTGGTCTTCTCCATGTACGGCATTGGTCTTGTTTTGGCCATCTTCCTTGCCTGGCTCTTCCGCTCAAGACTGGTGCGGGGGGAGAGCGGCCACTTCGTCATGGAGCTGCCACCCTATCGCTTGCCCACCATCACCGGGGTCTTAACCCACATGTGGGAGCGCGGCCGGATGTTTCTGGTCAGGGCAGGGAGGATTATTCTGGCCATGGTGATGGTCATCTGGCTGCTGGACTTTATCGGGGCGCTCGAGCCGATAGGTAGAGTGATCGCCCCCATTTTCAGCCCGGCCGGCTTCGGCCAGTGGCAGGCGGCGGTAACCCTGGTATTTGGCATCATGGCCAAAGAGGTGGTAGTCGGCACCTTCGGCGTCCTGTTTGCTGTTGAAGAGGGCCTTCTGGGGCAGACTATTGCCACCCAGTTGGGCTGGACGCCGCTTGTCGCCTTTGCCTTTATGGCCATGTCTTTGCTCTATATCCCCTGTATGGCCACCATTGTCACCATCAGGCGGGAGACCAATTCCTGGAAGTGGACCGGCTTTATCATCGGTTACACGCTGTTTCTGGGCTGGCTGGTGGCCACCCTTATCTACCAGATAGGCCGTATTTTTATTACCTAGGAGGTGGATATGCTGTTACAAATCATTGAGGAGTTCAGGCGGGCCAGAGGGGTTATTGCCCGCGGCGAGCTTGGCCGGCGTCTTGGCGTTGAGATGAGCGCTCTGGAGGGAATGCTCCAGCTTCTGGTGCATCAGGGTAAGCTCCGTGAGGTCGGCAACGGCACCGAGACCTGTGCCCATTGCCCCGTCTCGGGTTGTGCCCCGCCTGGGGGAAGCGGTGCCGCCGGTAGAGTTTATCAGCTGGTAGATGAAGCCTGCCTAAAGAATAACTACCGGGAGGTGAGCGATGACTAAAACGGATGAAAACCTTAAGATCGCCTTTAGTGACGAGAGCCAGACCAATATTGAGTACCTGGCATATGCCCACAGGGCAATAGATGAGGACATGATGGAGGTAGCCCAGCTCTTTCGTGAGGCTGCCGGGGCGGAAGTAGTCCATGCCCTGAGCCATCTCAGGGTGATGGGTGTCGTCAGATCAACCAGGGAGAACCTGAGGGAGGCAGCCGAGGGGGAGGACCTGGAGATCCTGTCGATGTACCCCAAGTTTATCGAAGAGGCAGAGCAAGAGGGCAGGGCAGAGGCCGCCAGGTCGTTCCGGGTTGCCTTTGAGAGGGAGAAGCACCACCGGGCGATGTTTAGGAAGGCTCTCGGACGTTTCGGTTAGGCTGATTATGGCAGGAATGAGGGGAAAAGGTTAAATATTATGACATTTTGTCAGGGATAGTCCGGCAGAGCCTGACCTGTACTATGATTAGTTATATTTATCTTGACAAAAAATATCTCTTATGCTACGATGTCTCTAGTTCCGTAAGGAGGTAGAGATATGACAGGAAAACTGAGATGGCTGTCCCGCAGGTGGCCGGTGGTAGCCACTGCGCTGATGGCGGTTTTACTGGTACTGGTCACCCTGCCGGCGTGTCAGCAAGAGGAAGCTGCGAAGTATGGTTCTACGGAAGAGGTCATGCCTCGACAGAGGCAGGGAGTGGTGACCTTTGACATCACTATTGATGTCTCTGAAGGCGCCGATAAGGCGCGGCTGTGGCTACCCTATCCCACATCCAATAAGTACCAGACGATTGAAGATGTAAAGATAGTAGGTAATTATGATTCCATCGGTGTTTACAGGGAAGAAGAGCACGGTACCATAAGCCTGTATGCCGAGTGGATTGAGCCCAAAGAGAAAGCCAGATTGACCTATTCCTTCAAGATAACGAGAAATGAGATCATTATGAAGGACTTCCCCGAGAAAGAGGCTGCAGTTCCTATTGACATTATGGAGCACTATCTGTTGCCGACAAGCCTAGGGCCAACTGTTGGTGAGGTGAAGGATATGGCTGTAGAGATTACCAAGGAAGAGAAGACCATCCTGGGTAAAGCCACCGCTATTTATGACTATATCGTAGAAACTGGTGAGCGTAACCCGGACATTAAGGGCTGTGGCACAGGAGATGTTGAAGCCCTACTTAAGAACTTATCGGGTAAATGCGCCGACATATCTCCGGTCTTTGTAGCCATGGCCAGGAGTGTTGGCGTACCGGCCAGAGAGATTCTTGGCACCCGCATTGGTAAAGAGGGCGATATATCCGGAGCCTTCCACTGCCGAGCTGAGTTCTACCTGCCGGGTTATGGATGGGTACCGGTTGACCCGTCAGATGTGCTTAAGTTTCATCTGAAGAATGAGTGTGACAAGGATTCTCCAGAACTGCTAGAAGCCCAGCAATACTTTTTCGGCGCCCAAACAGAGACCTACGTTGATTTCTATCACGGCAGGGATGTTACCCTGAATCCGGCGCAGGACGGTGGCCCACTGAACTACTTTATGTATCCCTATGCTGAGGTTGATGGCAAGCCCTTGCCCTTTGAAACTCCGCCGCATCCGGTCTCCCAAGAAGGCCTGGAATACGTGGTCACCTATGAAGAGATAGTAGGCAGCACACCTTGGCCCTGGTAGTTAGCTTTGGTAGCGAAAGAGTCTTTAGCCGGGTCTCATCCATATAAAAGACGGGGAGTGGGAGCTATTGGGAAGCCCGCTCCCCGTCTTTTTAACCACCCAAGCTCACCTGCAATCGGGTGATTTCCGCCGCTTCCTTCTATGTGAGCACGGCCGTCATTAGTGCGTCTTCTTAACATAGACCCGGATCTTCCCCCCATCCTCTTCCATGCTCAAAAACTCGTGTCCGGTAACCTCGCACCAGGCCGGCATGTCCGCCTTTATCCCCTTGTCATCGGCGATCACTTCCAGTATTCCCCCCACTTTCAGCTGCTTGAACTTGTCCGCGGTCTTAATGATGGGCATCGGGCAATACAGCCCGATACAATCCAAACTCTGGTCTGCCTTCATCTCCACCTCCTTGATCTGTCTTAAGCGAAAGTCTGGTTTAGATGAATAAGGATACCTTTGACTCACCGGCTTCGCGTAAGAAATAGGTGGCTCCGGCAACGCTGGTGACCTCATCACGGAAGGCATCCTCGGGTATGCCCATGACACCACAGGAGGTGGTACAGGCGATTAACTTGACACCCATCTCGTGCGCCATGACGATGAATTCGTCTATAGTGGGCGTGTTGGTATCTTTCATGAGACCTTTCATCATCCAGGTACCCAGGCCGAGCATGTTGAACTTGGAGAGGGTTAGCCTCTTCGAGCCACCACGGTTTATGAAGTTGAGCATCTTTCTCATTATACCCCTGCTCTTAATTCGACCTTCGTTCTTCTTGATTACGTTGAGCCCCCAGAAGGTGAAGAACATGCTGACCTCCATACCCATACTGGCTCCCGAGGTGGCCAGCATAAAAGCGGCTAACGCACGGTCCAGGTCACCACTAAAGACAACTATGCTCAGTTTTTCTTTTTCAGCCAATTTGAGCACCCCCTTAAGTGTTTTTTATCACCTGGTAATTAAGTGCTGGCGGTTTCCTTTTCCTTCTTCTTATCCCGGTAGTTCTTGATCGCCTTGTGTAGAGCCTGAGCACCGAGGTTGGAGCAGTGAAATTTTGCCTTGGGCAATCCTCCCAGTTCGCCAGCCACTAACTCAGGTGTGAATTTCATCACCTCATCCAGCGTCTTCCCCCTGGCCATTTCAGTGACCATGCTGGAGACGGCAATGGCAGCACCGCAGCCAAACGTCTTGAACTTGACATCATCGATGCGGTCGTCTTTGACCTTTATATAAAATGTCATCATGTCGCCGCATATCGGATTACCCACCTCACCGATACCATCAGGAGCTTCAATCTCGCCGACATTCAGCGGGTTCATGAAATGTTCCATTACCTTTTCACTATAAATAGGCATATTATGCGCCTCCCTTCCCCTCTTTGATGAATTTTGAGTAGAGCGGTGACATCTGTCGCAGTCTATCCACGACGGGGGGTAGCACTTCTAAAACACGGTCAACATCCTCCGGTGTGTTGTTAATGCCAAAGCTGAAGAGTATGGATCCCTGGGCCACCTCGTGGGATATGCCCATGGCGATGAGTACGTGCGAGGCCTTGAGCGCCCGTGAAGTGCAGGCAGAACCGCTGGTCACGGCCACGCCCTGGCTGTTTAACAGCATAAGCATGGCTTCGCCCTCGATAAATCGGACGCAAAAGCTGGCATTTCCGGGGAGACGGTGCCTGGGGTGACCGGTAACGAGCAGGTTCTCAATAACGGTGGGTAGCTGTGCTACCAGGCGGTTGCGTAGCTTTCGAATTCGCTCGGCACGAGCAGGTATGTCGCCAGCAGCCATTTCAGCTGCCTTGCCCATGCCGACAATGGCCGGTACGCTCTCGGTGCCGGCTCGCCGACCATCCTCCTGGATACCGCCATCAATCAGAGGAATAATTCGCACTCCCTCCCGCACCCAGAGGGCACCAATTCCCTTGGGACCGTAGAATTGATTCCCGGCCAGGCTTAGCGCATCAACTCCAAGCTCGGCTACACTTACCGGGATGGTGCCGACAGTGGCTACAGCATCGGTGTGGAGAATGACTCCGGCTTCCCTGGTGACCCTGGCAATCTCTGCAATCGGCTCTATAGTACCTACCTCACCATTAGCCTGCATGACAGATACCAGCACCGTGTCTTTTCTGATTCGCTTCTTTACCTCGTCGGGGTCGACCAGGCCGTATTTATCTACCGGAATCTCACCTAGCTCAAAGCCCCACTTCTCCAGGGTCTTGGCTGAGTGCAATACCGAGAAGTGCTCGATGGCGGAGGTAAGGATGTGCTTACCCTTGTTCTGTTGTGCCAGTGCCAGCCCTTTGATGGCCAGATTATTGCTCTCCGAGCCGCTGCCGGTGAAGATTATTTCCCCGGCACTGGCTCCGATAAGACCAGCCACCTGAGACCGGGCGGCGTTAACGGCTTCACGGGCGACATCCCCCCAATCATGGAGAGAAGACGGGTTGCCAAAGAGCTCTCCCAGATAAGGCACCATTGCCTCACGGACCTCGGGGAGAAGAGCAGTTGCCGAAATATTATCCAGATATGCCTTTCTCACACTACCGCCCCGGATATTTTGCTCCTGGATGCTCCAAAATATAAGTTGAAACGCCCGTGGTCAAGCCAGGCTAGAGTTATTGAACCCTCCAGCCGTTTGTATAGACATTCATCCTTTTCCCTTTTGCCGAGCCTATCAAGGTGATGCCCAGGCTTTCAGCAACGCTGACTCCAAGGTCAGTCGGCGCTGAAATAGACACTATTATTGGTATGCGCCGTTTGGCCGCTTTATGCATGATTTCTGATGATGTTCGGCCACTTGTTATCACCATCCTATCATCCGTGGGGATATCTTCCAAGAGGCATTTACCGAAGACCTTGTCAATGGCATTATGTCGGCCGATGTCTTCACTGAATACAATAATGCGCTTCTGGTCACATAAGGCAGCGCTATGAACGCCGTGGGTCTTTATGTATATCAGGGAGCTCTGTTGAAATCTGCGCACCAGGTCAAGGACCTGTTCGGAAGAGACCTGTAGCCGGGACTCTACTTTTGGGGTGACGATATCAGCTGCACTATAAAAAGACGCCCCGCGACCACAGCCAGAGGTTATTATTCGCTTATGCAGGTCATCTTGCGTGAGAGGTGCATCTTTTACAGTTTGCATTCGGACGACACCAGCCTTGTTGTCCACCAGGATACTCTTAATATCATCCTTGCTCTCTAAAAACCCTTCTGACGAAAGATAGCCGACCACCAGATACTCAAGGTTCGTTGGTGAGCATAGCAGTGTTACCAATTCCTTATTGTTCAGGATGATTGTAACCGGAAACTCTGTGGCAACCATTGCCCTGGTGCTGCTTGAGCCGTCACCGGTAAACCGGGTTACATCTAGAAGTTCCGTTTCATTATCCACTCTTCTCGTCCTTTGTTAACCCTGGGGTTCTAAATGTCGCCTGCATCGTACTGATTTTGAGGTATTTAGTCACCTTCTTGCCGGGTGTGGACTTCACATTTCCGTTGCTAGTTGCCTGTCTTGCCTTTCATTGCCAGAGGTGAGATGGCTCTCAGTTTCGTTGCCACTTTCTGTAAAACTTCTAAGACATGGCCTATCTCTGACTCAGCAGTCCACTTGCCCAGCGTTAATCTTAGCGAGCTATACGCCTGGTTGTGGGAGAGCCCCATGGCCAGGAGAACAAAGGAAGGCTCCTGGTCTGACGAGCTGCACGCCGAACCGGTGGAAATGCATATGCCTTCCAGATCAAGGTTAAGCAGTGCCGCCTCCCCCTCTATATAATCTATGGTTACGTTTACATTATTGGGCAATCTAATCTGGGGGTGACCGTTGAGCCTGGTATGGTCAATTCGCTCCAGGATGCCGGCAATAAGGCGGTCTCGGAGGGAGGTTAGTCTCTCAGCCTCCGCCGGCATTTCCTTTGCCGCCAGCTCGATTGCTTTGGCAAAACCGATGATCGATGCCGTGTTTTCCGTCCCTGAGCGCCGATTCCTCTCCTGACCGCCACCATGCTGCATGGTGGCCAGCTTTGTGCCCTTTCTGATGTACAGTGCACCGACCCCCTTGGGCCCGTACAGTTTATGGGCCGACATAGAGAGCAAATCTACCCCGAGTATATCCACATCCACCGGTATGTGCCCCACCGTTTGTACTGCATCGGTGAAAAAATAGACCCCCGCTTCTCTGGTAATCTTACTGATCTCAGCCAGCGGTTCTATCGTGCCCACTTCGTTATTGGCGTGTATGATTGAGATGAGGATAGTCTTTGGTGTAATGGCTTTTCTGACGTCATCAGGGTCGACCATGCCATAGGCATCGACGGGTAGATAGGTTACCTCAAATCCTCTTTTCTCCAGGGACTTGGCTGCCTCTATGACGGCGTGGTGCTCTACAGAGGTGGTAATAACGTGGTTGCCTTTAGTTTCATTGCCCAGGGCAATACCCTTTATGGCCAGGTTATCGGCCTCGGTGCCACCGCTGGTGAATACAATCTCTTCTGCCCTGGCGCCGATGAAGGCGGCAATCTTGTCTCTTGCTTCTTCAATGGTTGTTCGAGCTTCCAGCCCACACGAATGAATGCTGGACGGGTTACCGAACACCTCATTAAGATAGGGCAGCATCACCCTAACCACCTCAGGGTGTACTGGTGTGGTGGCAGCATAATCTAGATATATTCGCTTCATTTCTTGTTCGTGATGTCTCTCAGGTGAAACACCCGGTCACTCTAGTTCGCAGGGGATTTAAGCCGGTGGCTTTTCCCCTGCGAACCATTTCTATTACCCGTCCACTACTCTATACTGCGTTCTACCAAAGGCTTGAAGCCGAGGCCCGATTCAACTCCCGGTATTGGTGCTACCGGTTCCGTCAGCAGGAATTCGCCCGCTTCTATCCATTCCTTGAGAAGGTTGGCAATCTCCAGCGCCTTGGAGTAACTGGATAGACCTGCGGTAGGTACGCTACGGTTGTTGACTGTTATACTCCCGCTCTTGAGCTGGCTGTAGCTGACCTCCCCCAGTATATCCGGCTTCCGCTGGGGATAAGCCTCGGAATAATCGACAACAGCGGCAAGTATGTCAGCATCGCTTACCACGGTGTAGCCCAGGATTTCCTCTGAGAGTATGGGTATGGGAAGGCCAAGGCCTACCGTGATAGTAGTACCGTAACCCAGCATGCTTAGGCCGCGCAGCCACTGGGGCTTCATCTGCTTAAGGTCACCGATTACTGCCAGCGTTCCTGCTGGTCGCTTGGGCACTCCATTTTCTCCCCTGGGGGCGGTTGGATTGTGCTGCGTGCCCTGCCAGGCCACATAGCCGATTCCTCCTCCGAGAAAGATTTTCGTCCCGATGCCCACAGTCTTGTAGAAGGGGTCATTCAGCAGAGGTGACAACTGACCGGCGCTACAGAAGTTGGCATTTCCCAGATCGGGCTTAAGCACCCCCATATAGGTATAGATTGTCTTGTCGGAGAGGTTGACCGCTACGTTGTAGTTCTGGTAGGCATTGCGGGTGTTGAACAACACAGCTTCATTGAGGTCATCCAGCTTGATCAGGGTCTCCAGCTTCTTCCTGGGATAGCAATCGGTACCGTAGGCAGTGGCCGTAAGCCTTACATCCTTGCCCGATACCAGGTCTTCAATCACGTGGCCGCCACCGTAGTCAAACTCTCCTGGATAGGACCTGTTTCGCGGGTCATCGTCAGGGATAGCGGTGGCACCGATGAAGATGTCCAGAGCGGCCAGCCCTCCGTAGACCGGGACATCGTTAAGATAGACCCGGCCACCACCGAGTTTTACCCTCGGCTTGGAGTGACCAATGTTGAAATAGGCGCCCGAGGAACACATGGGGCCGAAGGTCCCGGTAGTTACTACATCCACTTCCCGGGCAGACTCGGCGATACCTTTTTTCTTAACGATATCGATTATTTCTTCGGCGGTTACCACCACCGCCTGCCCTTTTTTGATTTTTTGATTGATCTCAGCAATTGTTTTCGCCATTTATTCTACTCCTAAAATATTAATCTACTTAACAGCTAAAGCCCGGCAGGGCAGGACATTATCCATAGCATCATCATCATCACCTGCCCATTCTTCATGACTGTTCTGATATGCAATTCATGGCGAGAGCCGATTACGCAATGGCTGTGATGCAAATTGTTAGCTAAATTATTATCCATTGGTTTAAATCCCGGCCCCTTGACTAAATACTTTCTCCAGTTCCCTGCGCTGCTTGGCCAGCTCCTCTTCATAGAGTGGTATATCATGTGAGCTCTCAACAGCGCCAAGACGCTGTCCCAGCATTTCCTGTTTTTTGAGAATGAGCCTTATCGCTCGGGCAACCGGGTCAGGTAATTTGCCGTGTTCCAGGTCCACAGCCTGTCCCCGGTGATCCTCGACAACTCTGCCGGGAATTCCTACCACTGTGGCCCCCGGTGGCACTGATTTAATTACTACCGAGCCAGCCCCGACCCTGGCACCGTCGCCGATGGTGATGTCACCCAGGGCAACCGCCCTGGCTCCAATAACGACGTTATTGCCAATAGTGGGGTGGCGCTTCTTCTTGTCAAGGCTGGTTCCGCCAAGAACTACTCCCTGATATAATAGCACGTCATCGCCTACCTCTGCAGTCTCGCCGATAACCACTCCGGCTCCATGGTCGATGAAGAATCTTCTGCCGATGGTGGCACCGGGATGAATTTCGATTTGGGTTAAAAAACGACTGGTATGCGAAACAAAGCGGGCCAGGAGCTTGAGCCGGTGCCGCCATAGATAATTGGCCAGGCGATGAAGCCAACGGGCGTGCAGCCCGGGGTAGAAAAGAATAACCTCGGCCAAACTTCTGGCCGCCGGGTCTTTTGCAAAAACGGTTTGCGTATCTTCTTTCAGAGTGTTAAACAAGGCGGTATCCCCTATTTTTTACATCCTTGGTGATGCCTGATACAGTTCCTCGAAGAGCCAGGTGGACAGGTATCGCTCGCCGGTGTCCGGCAGCACAACCACTACCAGTTTTCCTTCGTTCTCCGGTCTTTTGGCAACTTCCACTGCCGCCCAGGCGGCAGCCCCGGAAGATATTCCGGCTAAAATGCCCTCCTCTTTAGCCAGTCTCCTGGCCATCTGTCCGGCATCTTCGTTGGTAACCTTTATAATCTCATCAACCAGGTCCATCCTCAAGACATCCGGGACAAAGCCAGCCCCGATACCCTGAATCTTGTGAGGACCCGGCTTCCCCCCGGAAAGCACCGGCGAATCAAGCGGTTCGACGGCAATTGCCTTGAACTGCGGGTTTCTTTTTTTAATCACTTCAGCCACACCGGTAATGGTACCTCCGGTTCCCACGCCCGAAACCAGGATATCCACCTTGCCATCGGTATCCCTCCAGATTTCCTCGGCGGTTGTCAGCCGGTGTATCTCCGGGTTGGCCGCGTTTTTAAACTGTTGTGGCATGAAGTAGTTCTGGTTTTCCGCAGCGAGCTGCTCTGCTTTATTTATCGCCCCTTTCATCCCCTCTTTTCCGGGAGTTAATACCAGTTCGGCACCCAGAATGGATAGAAGCTGCCTTCTTTCCATTGACATCGTGTCCGGCATGGTGAGGATCAGCCGGTAACCCCTGGCGGCACAGACGAAGCCGAGGGAGATGCCGGTATTGCCGCTGGTGGGTTCAACAATGACGGTGTCCTTATCGATGAGACCTTTCTCCTCGGCATCTACGATCATTGCCACGCCTATCCTGTCCTTGACATTGCCCAGGGGATTAAACGACTCCAGTTTGGCTACTACATCTGCTTTCAAGCCGCCGGTTACCCGGTTCAGTCGAACCAGGGGAGTATTACCGATGAGCTCGGTAGAGTCCCGAGCAATGCCCCTGGTAAGTTTGGGGATCTCGATGGTCTTGTAGCGGAGTTTGGTGATTTCCTGAACTTTATCAGTCATAACCTGCCTCAATTATTTAGTGTAACCATTATTCCCACCCGCCGTACTAAATGAAGTACATCGGTTGTTTGGCCTCTTCCTTCTGCTTCTGACGCTCTACCAGATCCTTCAAGGTTAGCGATTCCAGGACATTATCTGTCGCCTTCTGAATTTCGCTCCAGATATCTCGGGTTACACAGGAGCCGGAGCGATCGCAGAACTTAGGGTCATCGATACAGGCGATAGGAGCTGTTGAGCCCTCAAGTTGCTGGATGATATCACTGAGTTTTATCTCCTCTAAAGGCCTGGCCAGTGAGACGCCGCCCTTGGGACCGCGAGTGGTGCGCACTATACCACCGGCAACAAGGGGGGCAACCAAATGCTCCAGATACCACAGCGAGAGCTTTTCCCTCCTGGCGATATCCCTCAACTGAACCGGTTCCCCACGGGAATGGAGGGCCACATCAAGGAGTAACCTTGTTCCGTATTCCCCTTTAGTAGATAGTTTCATTTGAAAACTCTTTCTTGACTATTCTGGTCAACTTAGTCTATAATATCACCGAACATTGACCTTGTCAATACCCTTTGCTACTATTGCTTAACGATTACTAGGAGGCATTCGCGCTATGGCCGATATCTATGAAGAGATGGTCCGCATCAGAAGGGAGGGCGATAAGGCTGCCCTGGCCACTGTAGTCAAGGTTAAGGGTTCGACTCCCCGGTCTGTAGGCTCCAAGATGCTTGTCCGCAGTGATGGCTCAATCCTGGGCACTATCGGAGGCGGGTGCCTGGAAGCCGAAGTATGGGAGGCGGCAATGAAGGTCATCCAGGAGGAAGCCCCCAAAGTCCTGGACTTTGATCTCACCGGAAAAAATGAGACTCCAGAAGGCCTGATCTGCGGCGGCACCATGCAGGTGCTGGTAGAGCCCATAATATCTCAGCCCACGCTATACATTTTTGGGGCTGGTCACATCGGGTTTGCCGTCTCAAAGATTGCCAAGATGACGGGTTTCAGGGTTGCCGTCATCGATGACCGCCCGGCATACGCCAATGCCGACAGGTTCCCCGATGCTGACGAATTCCATGTTGAAGACCCGGCACTGGTGGTGCCCGAACTGAATATCAACGGTAACTCCTATCTGATGATTGCCTGTCGTGGCCACCTTGAGGACCAGAGAGTGCTGACGGAGGCCATCAAAACGCCGGCGGCTTATGTTGGAATGTTGGGCAGCAGAAAGAAGGTTAAGACGGTCTTTGCCAACCTTAAGGCAGAGGGGATCTCAGAAGAGGCGCTGACTTCAATACACGTACCCATTGGCTTACCCATCGCCACCGAGACCCCGGAGGAAATCGCAGTCAGCATTATGGCCGAGATAATAGATGTTCGAAGACAAAAATCAAAGAAACCGTACAAGGTGTCCTGACAGCCTCAAGACAAGCTCAAGCTCCAGTCTCCTTCAGTAAATCCAGCCGCGTTTTAAGAGCCTGGGCACTATAATACACCGAGCATGGAAGGAGGCAAGGCAACGTGGGTAAAATGATTTACCTTGACTATAATGCTACAACCCCTATTGACCCCCGCGTCAGGCGGGCTATGCTCCCCTATCTGATGAAGCATTTTGGCAATCCCAGTTCCGGTTACGTCTACGGGAAGTGCGCCCGGGAAGCAGTGGAACAGGCCAGGGAGCAAGTGGCGGCTCTCATCGGTGCTGAAGCCGGTGAGATTGTTTTTACCAGCGGTGGCAGCGAGAGCGACAACCATGCCATAACCGGCGCTGCGCTGGCGAGCAAGAAGGGGAAGCACATCATCACCTCACGCATTGAGCACCCGGCGGTAATCAACACCTGCCGCTATCTTGAGCAGAGGCTCGGCTTTAGCGTTACCTATCTACCTGTTGATGAATATGGGTTGCTTTCGCCGAAGGGCGTGCTGGATGCCATAACCGGTGATACCGTTCTCATTTCGGTAATGCACGCCAACAACGAGGTCGGGACAATCGAACCCGTCGAGGAAATCGGCCGGATTGCCAGGGACCGTAGTATCCTCTTTCACACCGATGCCGCTCAGTCCTGCGGCAAGATAGCGGTTGATGTCAACGAGCTTAATGTAGACCTGCTGACCATAGCTGGCCATAAGCTGTACGCCCCGAAGGGCATCGGTGCGCTTTATATCCGTTCCGGGACTCCCATAGACCCCATAATCCACGGCAGCAAGCAGGAGAGCGGGCGAAGGGCGGGGACGGAGAACGTGGCCTACATTGTGGCTCTGGGTGCCGCCTGCAAACTTGCCCAAGAGACCCTGTATGAGTATGAGAGGCGGACTGGACGACTGAGGGACAGGCTTCAGAGTAACATCGAGCAGGGCCTGGGGAAAGAGATGGTCCGGCTTAACGGGCACCCCCGGCGAAGGCTTCCCAACACACTTAACATCAGCATCCGGGGTATAGTTGGTGAGGAGCTGCTGGCGCTGATACCAGAAGTGGCCGCCTCTGCCGGGGCGGCGTGCCACGCAGGCTCAAAAGAGCCCTCCGGTGTCCTGCTGGAGCTGGGGTTGAGCCCTGAGCTGGCCCTGGGTGCTATGCGGCTGACACCGGGCCGGTGGAGCACTAAGGGCGATATTGACCGGGCGGGTAAGCTTATAGTTGAGCGGGCCAGGCGCCTGGCTTCTTGATTGGCTGGAGGGCGGCTTCCGCTATGCTTATGGGAGAGCACGGTTTACTTGTCAGGGCTGCAGGGGCAGTTTTACGGCAGTTTGGTCCCGCAGTAGGAGCAGAAGCGGGATGACTCCTCCAGGGATTGACCGCACTGGTCGCAAAATCTGCGCGGCAAGCGCTTTTCCGTGGGTTTACGAACCGGTGCGCTTTTGGCAACCCGTCTTCGCTCTGCTCCAGCCTTTGGCCTGGATTTCTTTACCCATATAAATCCGGCGGCAATCAGCGCACATAGTCCGACAACTGTAATTACTATCAGCGCTGTGTTTGTCGATTCTTCCTCGATGGCAAGTGATGGCAGGGGATTGGATTTAGTATATGTTATGGCAAAGCCGAGAGGCGGCTCGTCATCCAGGTCGTAGTAGTCATACATATGGTAAGTGAATCCCTCGTCGCCGGTGGAGGTTCTACCCGCGGGCGAAACGCTGAAGTTGCTGGATTGCCTCGGCTCCTGGACCATAACATGAATGTGGGAAATAGGGTGCAGCCAGCGATATTCATAGGAAATTGTCTTGTCTGACTGTCCTATGATGATGGGGTCGTAGTATTCAATCAGGAAAATATCAGTCGTTAGTTCATAGCTGATTTCGTCCCACCCCGGTATCGCCGACGGTTCCCTCTGTGGTTGAGAGGGGAAATATTGCCCTGCAGCATCAATTGCACCTGTGAAATACATCTCGGCTGTGGCTGGCACCAGAAAGCGGACTTTTACCGGAGCTTCCGCCCCCACTATTTCCCCTCGCAGCATTACCAGAAGCCTTGGATCATCAAACTCCGGATATACCAGAAGGCGCACAGCTTTAAACCCCTCTGGCTCGTTCTCAGCCTGGGCTAAAGCCTGATGAGACGCACCCGCCGAAATGAATAGCAGGCTGATTGTAAGCAGGAAAAGCAGAAGCCGGTGTGTATTTTTCATTAAAGTAACCCTGCACTCTTAGACAAGTCTGAGGACGTATGAAATACCGCCGCTTTTATCCTCAAGAGGCATCCGCTCGCCATCGATGCCGGTAATCTTGGTCTTGGATAATTCTATACAAATAGAGTTTTAAGGTCAAATTTTGCAGGTAAGCGTCGCCTTGTTGGGTAGTCTTTCTTGTTGCAGGCTAGTAAGCGAGGCCAAGAGTTGCCTGCCCATCATCCAGGGGTAGATTTAGTCTGCCCGCAGGCTCGATAATGCAGTCTTCAAGAACCACGGCTGCCCATTTGTCTGAGATACCTTTACAAAGACCCAGGATGTCTACCGTATCACCAACTCTGAGTTCTTCCACCCGAGAGAGGTCCAGTGGCTTAATCAACAGGTCATCATTGACTTTAAAGAATGCTCTGGTTCTGGTTTCAATCATGTCCTCTGTTATCTCGATATTTTTCATAATAATCGCCTTGCCGGTAAACGCTTCATCAGCAGTTGGCAACCATATATAGGGCGGCTCATAATTGAAGTAGTAATCAGCTAACTCAAAATGATTTATCTCAATGCAGTCCAGATATTGGGGCGGGATAAAGGGGTGTACGATTGGCTGTGTATTTGCACAGCCAATAAGCCCGCCGAAGCCTGCTAATAAAAGGCTAAATGCAAGGATGGGAGGCCAGGCCCACATACAAAGCCCCTTGAGAACACGACCGCTAGGTGCCCCACTGCTCATCTTAAAAGAGTATCCTCCAAGTTGACGCCGGCCGGATTAACAGAAGAGTCTTAGAGAAAGGAACCGGGGGTTCCTTTCTCTAAGACAATGTGTTTCATCGCCTACCTCTTTACCCCGTTATGTAGAAAGCAAAGTGGAAAGCAGGGAGCGGCTGTCCCGGATGGTCATCGGCAAAGGTCAGCTGTGGTATACGATAGGTGTTTATCTTCTTTACGTTGCCTGATTCCTGGCCCTTATATATTCCCGGGTAGAAGTCAATAAAGTGCCAGCCTGGCGCTCCGGTGGCTTGCATATAAACATTCACATCACCGTTACTGTTGAAGCCGCAGGCGTAGCCAACCAGTGCATTATCGTATACTAAGTAGTAGTTGTTTTCGGTTGCTGTCCAGCCGACACCTTTAAGATGCATATGCATTACAGTGCCTGCCGGGCCAGAAGTAGGCTCCATCCCTAAATTTGAAGGGGTGATGTTGAATACCGTCTCTGCCACTATCTCACCGTTGACCCTCGCCTCGAGCCGGTGTAGTCCTCCATGTGTATCGGGGAAGGCGAAGGCGAAATTAAAGTCACCGCTATCGGAGGCATTGACGGTGGCGATATCTACCTCCATCTCCTCCCATCCGCCACCGGTTATTCGATTACCGCTAAGGCCAACCCAGAGCAGGTCTACCTGCTGCCCTGCTGAGAACCCTCTAGCCTGTATATTCATCGGCGTACCAACCGGAGCGAATAGGGGGTCTGTCCAGACCTGAGGCCCCCCGGTAACACTGGGCGGTTCTCCGCTGATTATCTGTAGTCCTTGCTCCCCGGCAGCTGCCGGCAAAACCGGAGGCCCATCAGTCATGCTGAACTCAAATATCTCCGGTAGGTTATGTTTGGTTTCAACAAACGGACTCTCCTGTGGATTCATGTAGGGGAACGTCATCACTCCCTTCAGAACCTTGATGATATGCAGGCCTGGACTACCAGTAGCCGGAATAACGGCTTTGCCATAACCTTTTGTGGTTGTGGTGGATATCCATCCGACAAACTTGTTGTCGTACTGAACCATCCTGTTATTCTCCATATCACGCCAGCCCAGACCTTCTATTTCTATGGTTATTGGTGTACCAACCGGGCCACTCGAGGGGCTGACTGAAACCTGCATCTCAACATGTAATCCGCTCTGATTCTTGATAACTCCATCCTGCACAACCCGCACATCATGGATAAAGCCGAAGCCTTCGGGTACGACAAAAGTTGCGGTAAAGTTGCCCTGGGCGTCAGTTTGTACGCTGGCTATGGAATTGAACTCACCCGTGTATTCCCGTCCGTAGTATTCGCCGTCCTCGACCAACCAGGAGCCGTCAAAAGACTGCCATACCAGTTCCAGGCTGCTATTGGCATCAAACCCGGTGCCCGTTGCAGTCACTGTTGAACCCATGGGTGCACTCGATGGCGTCAGTGAGAACTCTCCTGTCAGGTCCATTACTGGTTCTGTGGACTGCCCCTGTGCCAGTACCTCATCCGGCCCTCCATCTGCAGGAGAAGCCTGGCAGGCTGATGCTGATACTACCAGTAGAACCACACCCAGAAACAGAAATAGTCTACGAAGGTTGGAATACCTTGGAAACTTCACGGCTATTCAACTCCTTGTACGATAACAGTTCCCTGTGTGCCGTGAATAGTACAACTGTAGTCATAGGTTCCCGGTGTATCGAATAGTATCGAAACCCTCTCACCGGCAGCGATATCTTCAGTGTCAAAGTCAGCTCCGACGATCCTGTGTGCTACGTCGTCCCTGTTGATCCACCTGACTTGACCGCCTACAGTAACTGTTATTGGATCTTTAGAGAATGCATTGCCCTCAATGTTTACACTTTTACGGGCAACGAACGCCGCGTCGTACTCCACGATAGTAAGGACTGATGCGTCAACCAGGAACTGACTATATGTACCGGTGCGTCCGTCATTGGCTACGGCTACTAGTGTGTAAGCAAAAGTCCCGGTGGGGAAATTAAGAGGCACCTCCCAGGCACTTGCCCAGAAAGTATCACCCACGTCACCATGTTCTGAATAATGGAGGCCGATGTTCTCGCCATTGGCCAATTTCCATGTTACAGATTCCAAATCTTCATCGGTCATGTCTAGTCCGGTTATCGGATCGATCACACGGGCGCGAATAACACAAAGCTCACCCCGGTGCGCATAGTTTGTCTGAAAGCAACCAGAACCTGTCACAGTGTCTGATATCACCCCCAGATACTGGGCTTCCTCTGCACCTCCGCCCCCTCCACACCCGGCTACCGATAGAAAAATAGCCGCCGTAAGGACTATCGTCATCCCTACTCTAAATAATAATCTCGACTGCAATTTTTTCCTCCTTGTTAAAGGTTATTGTTAAGCAATAGTTATTTATCATTCTTCACTAGAAACCTATACGTTTTTCTATGTTTGTTGCTAGACGAACCTCCTTTACCTAAACTCTTTAGATTTAGCTTTGTCAACCTAGTTGATTGAAAGCGAAGCCTCTTAAAAATCCAACTACCTCACAGTTCTGTTGCTGGTCACACCCCTGATGACCCCGAAAAGGGTTGTTAATAAAATAACCAATACGGCAGCCATTGCCCCATACGCTAGAATCGTGCCCCAATCATTAATCTTTTCTATGACCGGGGTTGGCGAAGATAGATTTGACGATGGCAGATCAGTAATATTAAAAGTCATGGTTACCAGTACTGGCAGAGCTTCAGCATCACCCGAAAATCTGGCAGTTATGATATGCTCTCCCATTAGCCTGGTTTCGTAGGTGATGCTAGCCAGCCCCACGGCATTGGTGGTAGCTGTTCCAATCATCACCTGGCTTTTTTCAAAGAAGTCAAGAGTCTCACTGAAAGAGATAGTCCTTTCACTCAAGGGGTAACCGTCTTCCATTGTCATCTTAGCTGTAAGGGTAATGCTCTCGTTGCCGAGTCTATCGGTTACGGTCTGTTGTTGCAGGGTAAGTACGCTCTTTACCGGCGTATCAGCCGCTAAAGATTGGCCGTCGGCGAACATCAGGAAACAGGACAATAATCCAAATGATATTGATGCTAATAGGCATATTTTTTTAAACTTCATAGCTTTGCTCCGATTCTATACTCACTGCACTGAGCGTATTTAACCTCAATCAGATTCAGCGGCTACTTCATTCATTTCGTGGATGGATAGGATAGGAAATATCCGGAAAATAAACATCATAACCAATGGTATTGCAGCAAAAGCTCCTGCGGTAATGGCAATCTCCGACCAGCTGGGGATATATGAGTTTGCTGGAGTAAGAAAAAAATCCGTTTGTAAGGGAGGAACGACTATAAGCACTCTCTTTAACAACATACCGACAACTACAAGAGCTGCTGCTATGGTTATCCCCCGTACACTCCGGGTCTTAGGGATAGCAACCAGCAGCACTGGAATTACACCAGCTCCGACGACAAACAACCAGAAGAATGGAGCATAACTCCCTGCGAGGAGTGACACAATCAGGGGTACTGATTCATGAGTCTGCGCATAGCCTGCTGTCAATAACTCAGAAAAGGTGAAATATAGGTAGGTCATACCCAATGCCATCATCAGGTAGCCGAGGTAACTTATCGGTTTGGTGCCAATGAACTTTTCAAGCCGGTATGCCTTGCGGAAAGCGACTATGATCAATATGTCTGCGGCAACCCCGGTCAATAGTGCAGCAACTACGAAGTAAGGGCCAAAGATTGTGCTGTTCCATCCCTCTCGGATATTCACCGCAAAAGCCCAGCCCAGTACAGAATGTACAAAAACAACCATGGGTATGGTGAGTATTGGCATGATTTTCATTGCCCTGGATAGTGACTTTTGCTGCTGGGGTAATCCCCTCCAGCCTAACGAGAAGATTGAATAGATCTTTTCACGCCAGGTTGCAGTGGGTAGCAATGATCTATTTAGCAGAAGACCCTGATCAGGAATGAGGGGTAAATAAAAGAGGATAAGCGTGGCTATAAAATACAAAGATATAACTAGCGTGTCCCAGAGTATAGGTGAAAGAGCGTTTGGTGTAACGAATATCCTCCAAAGTTGCTCGGGATGTCCCAGGTCCGTTATAAGAACAAGAATCCCCATAACCAGTGCTACTACTGCTAAAGCCTCCGCAATCCTGCTTATGGGAGCACCCCACTTGGCATTTGTAACACGCAAGAAGGCTGTAACGATAGCTCCCCCACAGCTGACTCCTACAAGAGTCACAAAAGTGGCGATACCCAAACCCCAGAACACGTCATCGTTCAGGTTTGCATCACCGAAGATATAGCCGGCTACACCAGCGATAACGAACAATCCCAGAACAGCAGCAATCAGTCCGAACCATTTACCCGGGCGCACCATTGGCCGTACAGAAGCTTCCTGTAATTCGTTAATCGAATTTTCCATTAGAACTCGAAATCCTGTCCGTGGCCAGGAATGTAATAAGCACGTGGCCTCGTATTCAGCTCTTCCTTCAGCCTGAAGGCGTCATTGTCCTGGAGAAAGGATGAAAGCTTGACGGTCCTATCACGACTGATGGCAACGTCGGCTAACAGGTCTCCAATAAACAGAGCTCCCATCTGGCATGCCCGTACGCATTCCGGAAGCTCACCAGCACGTGAACGGTGCGTGCAGAACTCGCATTTTCCGACGGTGCCCTTTTTCCCGGGTACAGGGTATTCTGGAGAGTGCTTAGCCAGGGTGGACGGCACAGACGGGTAGTCGTCCCAGTTATAATAACGAGCATGATAGGGGCAGGCTGCCATACACATGCGGCAACCAATACATTTGTTCTGGTCTATTAATGTTATGCCATTGTTTGTTTTATAGGTCGCTTTGACAGGGCAGACCCTGACACAGGGTGCATTTTCACACTGCATGCAAGCAATGGGTACATAATAAGGTTGGCCAAGGGCTCCATGAACCTTGTGTACTCTAATCCACTCCTGCTCTTCGGGGAGGTAGTGATCTTTCTGGCATGCCTTGGTACACTGCTCACACCCGTCACACACGCGTAGGTCAAAAACCATCACCCATTGCCTGTTGTCTACGTCCATGTCAGCGGCAGAAATACTCTCTTCTTTGCCATAGTTCAGGCCCATGATCCCTGCAGCAGCACCGGCAATGACTAATGCACCGGCACCTTTGATGAACTGGCGCCGACTAATTCGCTCCTGTATATTACGGATATTTTTACCCATCAAGAACCCTTTCCACTGCTAAACTTCCTACTTTGGATGATCCCGGAGAGCATATTTGTATGCGGCTTTTATCATGTACGCTGTCATCAATCATAGAAATACACCAGCTTAGGTATACCTAAGCTGGTGGTCATAACAGCCCATAACTCTGCATCATCTCATTACATATTTATATATCAGATTAGAGAATGTGTAAATCAGGAATGGTCTGATAATGCAGGACAATGAGCATCTATCTATAGGTATATGTCCTACATAGTACTTGGTACACGAGGCTCCACCCCCGGGGGGGTGATTAATTGTTTGGAGTATAAGTAAAAGAAGTAGACCGCGTTAAGCTGCCCATGACATACCAAGAGGGGCTAATATAGTATTGGGATATTGTTGAAATGGCCGTAAGCAAGACGGCAGTTGCTACACACCAGTGCCGGCTTCTTTAACTGGTTTGTCGGTTCACCTGACGGCTTGTAAATAATGGCCTGGCTTCTCTTCTCTGATAACTTCCCGCTAGTCCACCAACTCGTGTTTAATAGCATAGTGAATCAGCTCGGCGTTGGTCCTCATGTTCATTCTCTCTAAAATTCGAGTCCGGTAGGTGCTTATTGTTTTGACGCTCAAGGAGAGTTCATCGGCGATTTCCTTGATTGTTTTCCCCGAGCTAATCATCAGCAAAACCTGGTACTCGCGGTCGGAAAGGATGGTATGGGGTAATTGTCTGTCTTCGTGCGTCAGGATAGTAGCCAGGCTCTCTGCC
>SDBU01001299.1_pt1 | contig 36132 bp, 59 predicted proteins | sample 2277071 | NCBI WGS metagenome assembly SDBU01 (sample SAMN10397929, study PRJNA504765) | marine sediment metagenome | isolation source: marine sediment core GS08_GC12, 126 cmbsf | place: Arctic Ocean: Gakkel Ridge, Loki's castle | collected 2008 | reverse complement strand
AGTTTTGGAAATTATTTAGGCGACGCTTTTTTTCAGGCAATAAACGGCGATATAGGATTTTGGGATAATGCTGCTAAAAGAATGACGATTGAACGTGGTGGGAATGTTGGAATATCAAAAGTTAATCCTGCGTACCTTTTAGATATGGAAGCAAGTGGCGGTGGATATTATGACACAGCAGACCATGACTGGCATACAGGATCATCGTTAGAGAGTATGAAAACAAATATATCCATGAGTGCTTTAAGTGCTATTGATTCTATGAACGCTTTACCAATTAAGACATTTCAATACAAAGATGTTAAAGAAATAATGGGAACAGTTGACGACATGCCCGGAGAAATGACAGAAATGGTTATAGGGCATGAATTTGTCAATCCTAAGGTAGACAAACCATATTCATTAGGATATATAGCAGAAGATATACCACAACCTTTAATAGATGCAGGGGTATTTACCGAGGATGGAAATATGTCAACAAAGGGCGCATTTTCGTTTTTATTAAAACTTTGTCAGGAACAGCAAGCAAGAATAGAAGCATTGGAGAAACCGTAATGGAAACCATAAAAACCTTTTATACCAATACTCCGACTATAACCTTTACGATAGTAGACGACGACGGATCAATATTTGATTTGACGGGATACACAATCAAACTTTACGGCAAGGAAAAATTTACTGATACAGTCTATCTGTTTGAAAAAACCTGTACGCATACGGTTCCACAAGACGCGCTTGGAGTTTGTGAAACAACGCTTTTACAGGCAGACACGGACGACGTGGGGGTTGCCGTTTGTGAATTGGAGTTAGTAAATGGGATAAGCAGGTTTTCTTATTTATTCTATTTGTCGATTCGACAGTCGGTGAAATAGGGGGTTGATATGTCTTTAGTAGCACACGCTTTATCAAGTTTAGAATCGGCCAGAGAATATTTGCAATTAGCAGATACCGATATAACACGCGATAGATTACTCGAATCAATGATAAATGCAGCGACGGGATTGATTGAGAACTATTGCGGCCGGAGATTTAAAAAGACTACCTATACAGACGAACTGCACGACGGGAACGGAACGCAATACATTTTTTTAAGAAACCGGCCTATAGTATCCGTCACAAGCATTTACTCGCATGATCCCGTTGTTACAGATGTATTGTACGATTCGGATTACTATGTGGTTTACAATAACCAAGGATATATCTACCGGGCCGGAGGATGGACGTTCGGCCACCAGAACATAAAGATAACATATATTGCCGGGTTAGATTTTGACGCTGGGGACAGACCTGCAGAACTGGAAGAAATCTGTAACGCGCTTGTATCCAAGACGTTCAACAATCCCACAAAGTACGGGATCGAATCCGAAAAGATCGGGCAGTATTCGATAAAGTATGCTGGCATAGCAAATCTGGTTGAGGGCTTACCGGCAGATCTGATAAACAGATTAAAAATGTACGCTAACATGGAATCAGATGTCGTTTGATAGCTTATTAAATCTCTCTTGCTCGATACAGTTAAACACGCCGACACAACAGGCCGGGACAGGTAAACAGGTTGACGTTTGGAGTAATGTTGTTACCGGGGTGAAGTGCCGCCTAGACGCTAGATCCGGGGGGGTAAAAGACAACAGGGAATTTATATTTGAACAGGCAACACACCTATTGTTTATGCGGCCCAACGCAACGGTAACACCGACAACGGAAAGTCACCGCATAGTTATTGCCGGATCTAATTATAAAATTCATTTGGTACAAACTCGTTACGCAACAAGCGCATTAAACCACCTTGAATTATTATTGGAATTGGTGACGTAATGGAAATAAGAGTTACAGGCGATAAAGAAATTGCTCTTAAGTTGAAAAAATTTACTAGCACAGCAGAACGCAACCTTTTCAATGCTATACAGGAAGGGGCTTTTTTAGTTGAGGGGGACGCAAAGAGATCTATGCGCGGAGGTGGCAGGCCTCACGTTCCCTCGCGTCCGGGACAACCCCCAGCAGTTCACTTTGATAAATTGAGAGCTAGCATAACTACCGACGTGGTAAAGACCACCTCGGGTGAAATCGTCGGCAAGGTAGGCGTTGAGGGTGGATCGGATCCTGATACAAAAAACTATGGCCTATACCTTGAAATTGGTACGAGCAAGATACGCAAAAGACCTTTTCTGTTACCAGCGTATATAAAAAATATCGGAGCTATAAAAGAGAAAATCAGGCGAGCAATTAAAAGAGCCGTTGCTTGAAGATCCCAAAGATAAACTTTTCTTTTCGATTCGGTGGTAGCAAAAAGAAGGTAAGCAAAAAACGTAAGTGGAGTGAGAGGGTTGCAAATTTTTTAGGTAAGCAATCAACGGGTAAAGAGGCCGAAAGAAGTGATCGAACAGGACGTATATAACCATTTAAAAGCAGACGCCACGCTGGACGGATTGCTTAGTTCGTCAGGATCGGACAGTAAGATATATCCAGAAACGGCCAAGCAATTACAACAGGCAAAGACCCCGTTTATTACTTATAGCGTCGCACCATTAAAGGTTGACTCGATTCTTGATGGTGAACGGATAGAGCTTAAAATTATCGATACAGACGTAAGCAACATAAAGGATATAGAATTAAGACTTAAATTCCTTTTAGAGATTAACGACACCTACCGGGTGGGATTAAATCCACCAACAGAGATATCCTCGGCGGTGTTTAATATTTATGATGGGGTACTATCAAGCGGTACTCAATTCCCGGATCCAGACACAAGCCGATTTATCAGAGTAGCAATCTATAACTTTCTTTTTAAGAAGAAAGCATAAACTAAGGGGGTAAATGAAATGGCCGGAACAGTTGCAAAAATTATTGTAGGCAGAGGAGTTGTAAAGATTGGTGATTGCGGCGCGGCAATCGGGGCGGCGGCAGATGTTGGCTCGGTTGATGGTGGTGTAACTTTTGAAAACGCACAGGAGTTTTTTGACGTTAGGACAGATGATTTTCTCGGTACAATCAGGAAACACAAGACCAACGAGAAAATGACGGTTAAGTTTGTGCTTGCAGAAGCACAGCTTGAAAATCTTGCGATTGCTTTTGGATATCCAACAACGGCGGTAGTAGCTTCCGTGTTTACTTTCGGTGGCAATGCGGTAGTAACCGAGAGATCATTATACATAAACGGGATAGGCCCTAGCGGTGGAACCCGGGCATATGTGTTACATAAATGCGTAATGGTCGGCAGTGGCGTCCATTCAATGAAAAAAGATGATAAGACTATGATTGAAATGGAATTTGAGGTATTAGAAGATAGCTCAAAGACCGCAAACGAAAGATACGGTACAATGACAGACTCCGGGGCCGATACTACCGCGCCCACAATCGTACTCACTACCCCAGCAGATGGCGCAACAGTGGTAAAAGCAACGTCGGGTACGGTTCTATGGACAATTACCGAAACCAACGCCATGGACGAGAACACAATCGTATATGGAGATACATTCCAGATTATAAATACGACAACCCCGGCTTCTGCAGTATTGGTTGCAGGGACAATCGTGTATGATTCAACGGCAAAGACAGTCACGTTTACGCCTACCGTTGTTTGGAATGCAAGCGACACAATGCAGGTAACAGTATCGACGGGGCTTAAAGATATAGCAGGCAATAGGTTGGCCGCGCCGAAGATTGAGCAGTTTTCAGTAACAGCGTAAACATTCAGAAACAAAAGGGGGAGCTTATGTCAGATAAAGTGATGGAAACTTTATTGCCGGACGTAATTCCTGTCAAGATCGACGGCAGGGATTACAGCGTTGGGAAGTTGACGGCAATACAGATAATCCGATTGACTAGAGAGTTGATAAAGGTTGTTGTGAAAATGTCAGAGCAAGACAAAAGTAAGTTGACAAGCGGAAATACAAACATAGACGATATCCTGACGTTTTTTGGATTCCTAGAAGAACAACAACTTACAAGAGTTATTGAAATCGTTCTCAAAGAAAAGGACGTACGGCTGGAGGGAGATATTCTAATCGAGGATTTAATGAATATCGTAAACGCTTTTCTTGATAGTAACGATATCGGTAAAATCTGGGGAAACGTGCAGCAGGTGGCAAAAAAAGTAAAGAGCCAGACGCAAAAGGCGCGATTGCTACCTGCGTCAAAATAGCGTCGAAGTTTGGACAAAGTATTGAGTGGGTTTTGGATCATACCCCGGACTGGATCGAACTTGTCAGTAACGAAATATTTGATCAGGAGTTGGCCGAGTTTAAATTGAATGCTTCGCTACATGGGATCGATTCAAAAGATATTGAATCCAATATACCAAAAGATAAAACCAGCTCCGAGTTTGGTGAGATTGTAAAACTACAAGGAATGGGTATAGGTTATAAAAGAATACCCAAAGAAAAGGATAAAAAATAATGGCCGAAGTAGGGAAACTTTTTGTAAAGATTGCGTCCGTCCTTGATGACAAGGGCCTGAAAGCCGCTACTCGCGGTTTAAGCAGCTTAAAAGGGTGGGTTCAGCGCAACCGGGCGCAATTCAAAAAATTAGCCATTGCAGGGGCAGCCATGGGGGCAGCCGTGGCCGCTGGTGCTATCAAGGCAGCCAAAATGGCTGGGATCCAGCAACAGGCAGAGCTAACCCTTGCCGCAGCCATGAAGCAAGCCGGAACCTTCACCGCAGAAGCCCACAAGCACAACCTCGAATACGCAAGTTCACTTCAAAAAATGACCACCTTTGGTGACGAAGCGATAATCGGCGTTCAGAAAATGTTGACAAACTTCGGAATCGAAGGGGTAGCCCTCGATAAACTCACGAAAGCAACGCTTGATCTTGCGGCCGCGAAAGGTATGGATCTGAAAGCAGCCGGTGACCTTGTGGCAAAATCCGTTGGAAGCTCTACAAACGCATTAACTCGGTACGGTATTGAAGTCAAAGGGGCCGTTGGATCTACCGAAAGGGCGCAGACGGCCGTTGAAAATATCTCTAAACTATTCGGGGGTGCGGCACAGGCAGACGCGCAAACATTCTCCGGCCGGGTTAAAAGTTTAAGTAACGAATGGGGCGACATAGTTGAAAAGATTGGGTTCAAGGTTATACCAATATTTGAAAAATTGATTAAAGTTGTACGGACAAATATCTTCCCTGCTCTGGAAGGGTTTATTTCAAGAACGGGTGGATCTAACAAATTAGCTGAACGACTTGCAGGGACGTTACAGTTTTTAATTAAAATAGCCGTCGGAGTATCCGCAGCATTTAATCTTGCCGGTACTGGAATTGCCGCGCTAATGGCGGCCGTAACAGGGGACTTTAAAGCCGCAAAGATAGGATTCCAAGACCTCAAAGATCAAATAGAATCCTACGGGGAAACATTAAAGGATTTGTCTGCCGAACAACTTGAAACAACAGCCAGCACTAACGAAGACTTAGTTTTTCTCGAACAGGATAAAAACGAACAGATTAACATGATAAACGAGGAACAGGACGCTATCGACGAAGAAAAAAGAATTGCCAAAATGAATAAGATGGTAAGCGACACGAATTTAACAATTAAGGAAAGGCGACGAATGCTTGCCGATTTTGCAAAGGGATATGGTAAGGACACAAAAGTATTTGCCGCACATACTGCAAACAAAATAAAGCTAGACAAAGAGATGAATGCCAAAGCCGAGAAATTCAGTAAGGACGCTACGAATGTTATGCTCCGGGGTTTAACAATTCTTGAAAGTGCTGAAAAATTAACGTGGAAGGAAACCGCAAAAGCATTTAAGCAAGCTATGGTTGAACGATTAAGAATGTGGATACTTGCCAAAGTTGCCGAAGTTATGGCAGAGCAAATAAAATCTCTTGCGGTTGCAGCCATGAACACCACGATAACATTTGGTGCTGCAGCATATCAATTAGGCCTAGTTCTAGCGGCCGGAGCTGCCGGGATAGCTTCTTTGAGGGCGTTGCCGTCTTTGGATCGCGGCGGTATTGTCCCGGGCCAACCCGGGCAACCCGTAATGGTGCAAGCGTTGGGCGGCGAGCAATATCTCGGACGTAAAAGCATAGGCAAGGATCTCGGCGGCCCTACTATAATTATTCAGCACAACGTAATCGCTGACGAGGAATCGCTAGAACCCATTATCGAAAAGGTAAAAGACGCACTATATAACGAAGTGAAAATAAACAGGCCGACAGGATAATATGGCGTCCGCTATTATTAAATATACACCAGTTTACGAAGGCGATACGGAGCCAGCGAATCCTGAAACCGGCTGGATATGGATAGACACGACACACTCATCCGATCCCGATCCTGTCACTACAGCGTCTATTTATCTCGGCGCATGGATCCCGTTCGCAGGTGGATAGAAAATGACTTCACCTTATAAATGGATTAAACAGCAATCGGCAGAACCAGCAGGGCCAACACAGGGCGACGGCTGGATCGATATCGATCACGGCTCGGCATACGTCCGGCTAGGCAGCCATTGGATACCGTTTGCCGGATCCGGCGCGCCAGTAGTCGCTGCCCCTCTCTATAGCGGAATACAATATTTTGTAAATCTTAAAAATCAATCCGCTATATGTAAAAGGGCAAACATAAAAGATCAGATAACAGTAAAGGTTGATACAGCAAATTTTGTTTTACAGGATTCCGACGGTACAGAAAAACCTGTAAACGGACACGACGTAACTATATTTCAAGGCGATACGTTTACTAAGATATTCGGTGGAATAATTACGGCTATGCCGCAAAAGAAAATGGGGTACAGAAATTACTTTTATAATGTAAGGTGCGCCGATTATTCAAAACTGTTAGACAAACAATTAGCCGTCGAAGTTTACACAGGACAGACAGTAGGGTATATAGTAAAAGACTTAATCGACAATTATTTTGACGCAGGAGAATTTTCATACGACAATGTTCAAGACGGCCCCATAAGAGATAAGATTGTTTTCAATTATAAATCCATTGGTAATTGTTTTAAAGAGCTTGCAAGATTATCTGGCATGGACTGGTATGTAGATTACGATCGCGACATACATTTTTTTGCACGGGAAACAAATTCGGCTCCATACGAACTAAACGAAGCCGGTACTTCTGGCGAATACAATGGATTGTCAATCGACATAGATTCGTCCCAACTTGTAAACAAGGTAATCGTCCGGGGTGGATATTATTTATCAGGCTTATATACACAGGAAATCGTTGCGGACGGGGAACAGTTAGAATTTTTGTCGGCGTACACGCCACAATCACCTATAAAAGTATATGTGAGTGCCGTAGAGAAAACACTTGGAATCGATAATATAGATATAGCCGGAAAAGATTTCCTTGTGAATGTAACTGAAAAAACATTTAAGAATTTGGATCACGCATTGCTTGGGGCCGGTGACGTTTTCAAAATGACTTATAAATATAAAGTACCGATTATTGTTGTGGTAGAAGATTACGAAGGCCAACAGGTAGTAGCCGCAATCGAAGGTGGTGACGGAATACATAAAAAGATTATAGTTGAAGAAGAAATTGCCACGCTAGAGGCTGCCAGAGATCGCGCCATTGCCGAACAGGCGCAATATGGGAACGCTATAATAAAGGGATCGTTCAAGACCAGCCAGAACGGATACAGATCGGGCCAGCTTTTGACAGTAAATCTACCAAGTAGAGGTATAGTTTCTGATTACCTTGTCCAGACCGTTACAAAAAAATCTCTTGGTAGGGGTTTGATGGAATATACTATCATGTTCGCAACTTTGCTTACCGGGCTAACAGATTTCTTTTTGAGTTTGTGGGACGATTCAAGGAAAGTGGTTGTGCGAGAGGACGAAGTGCCGGATGAACTTTTAAGCAAAGAAGAATCGTTAGTATTGAGCCATAGTGTGCCAGCATTAGAAGAATTTACTCCGCCGTTTCAATTTGGCCCGGGTGGTTCACCGCAAGGAAAATTTAATGAGAGTCAATTCACATGAAAGGTAAAATACGTGTAATTTTAGAAGATATTTATACCGGCGAGAAGGATATCACCGAATACGATAATATACTTCCTACGGTGGGACGGGTAGCAATAGGGCGCAGGTTAATAAAAGAAGCATTGCTACAGGACGAGGCGGTTATCACATACGGTGCAGTAGGAACAGGAACCAGCACGCCAGTAAATGGCGACACAACATTGCAAACAGAACTAACTAGAAAGCAGATATCCTCGGGCAATTACATATCGAATGTAATCACTATCCGCACATTTTTCACAACAGCAGAAGCCGTTGGTTCATTAAAAGAATTTGGCCTATTCGGCGAGGTGGCTACAGGCGCAGCCGATTCTGGGACTTTATTTCAGAGAGTTAGTATAGATAAGGTAAAAACAAACACGAAAACATTGACGATAGAAAGTATAATAACAATCGAATAGGAGAGAATATGCCGATAGAAGGTGGACAGGATATTTTAGCAAGCTACATACACGGATTGAGAAGAAAATTTAATTTTTTCAATAAGTGGAATGGCAGAACAGATACCCCAGAAAACGTGAATTTGGGCGGCCAGTTAATTTACGATGGACACAATTCTATCTATGCTTTACGAGGGGACACCCAGCAAGATTTTTGGAGATATTCTATAAACGAAAACACATGGGCATTACTGACAGACATAACGGTAGTTAGTAAGTGGGGATCATTGGCTTACGACGGCGGTGACTATATATACGCTATAGAAGGGAATGGTACTAAAAAATTTAGAAGATATTCTATAAGCGGAAATAGCTGGGCCGCAATGACCGATTTGGATTATGTTGTAGGTGGCGAAACTGCATTGGCTTACGACGGCGGTGACTATATATACGCTATAAATGGAAACGTAAATAGATTTAGTCGATATTCAATAACAGGAAATAGCTGGACAGCAATGGCGACTACAATACATTCCTCGCCTATTTGCAGTAAAATAATTTATGATGGGGATGATTACATATATTATCTCACACAACAGACAACCGGCAGGCTTGAAAGATATTCAATAACAGGAAATAGCTGGACACGCTTAACAAACGTGCCTGCTAATCTAGTGACGGGTGCAACGCTAACAGGCGACAATGGAGATTTTTTATATATCGTCGGCAATTTAAAAAAATTCTGGCGATATAGTATTAAAGACGACGCGTATGTAGCAATGGCAAGTTTAGATGAAGATGTTAACGGAGGAAATTCGCTTGAATTTGTAGGGAATAGTTACATTTTTTATTTAAATGGCGACGGGGGGAAGCATTTCTATAGGTATATAATTTAAGTAGAGAGGGAACACATGAAAAAACTATTTTTAACAATCGCGATTCTATTAACACTTGGTGTTAAAGGTTTTTGTTATGAGCCGGTATGGGTAGTTGTCCCGGACACAACGACATGGCTTTACGAATGGCACGCCCGGGGCAAGTTTGGTGTAGGGATAGACACTCATACATTCACGGCTTTTATAAACGGCGACGGCGGTCACATTCACGGATCGACACAGACGTTAAATTACTGGCTGAATATAAATAGCGGAGAGATAATAGTATCGACGGGTACAAGCACATTCAACCAGAATGTTGTTATCACTACTTTAACGGCTACGAATTTTACGATTACTTACGCTACAGCCACAAATTTGAATGTAACTAATTTGACTTGTGTAACTGGTACGGCAACAGATTTTGTGGCTACCCGTAGCACATGCACAAATTTAAATTCTACCAATGCAAGCATAACATCATTAACAATGGTCACAGGAACGGCGACGGACTTCGTTGCTACCCGTGCTACCTGTACATATTTAAACAGTACCGAAGGGAACATAACTAGCTTGACTATGGTAACTGGCACAGCCACAGATTATTTTCATTTTAATAACATGAAAGCTACGGGAACCATAGATTTCCCTGCGGCAAGTTTAGATGGAGCAGACACAAAAAATAATGAGATAACATCTACGCAATTAGCTGACGTTATAATCGTTGCAACACTTACTGTAACTACTGATGGGAACATTAAGCTTTCAACGCTTACAATAGGCGGTGAAACATTTACGGATATTGCGGGTACAGGATTAACCGTTACTGCCGGAGTGTTGAGTGTTATTCCTACAACTGGAACAATTACTGCCGGAACTACAAATTATAATATGAATTATTGGAATGGCTTGGTGTGGACTGAAACCGATAGCTTGCAAAACGCTGGATCTGGCGGAGTGACAACGGCAAACAGGATATTGATTTCAAGTTCAATAGGTTCGGGAACTCCAGTAGCAGATACTATATATGCCGATTTGCTCCCAAAGGCAGTGTGTAATTTTAACGGGCAAAATACACCTGCGATAAATTACGGAGTAAATATATCCAGTATTACAGATTTAGCAGCAGGACAATGGTTTATAAGTTTCGTAATTCCTTTTGTAGATACGAACTATGTGGCTATGGTCAGCGGAGAGGCTGGAACTTATATATATAATACACTAAATTCAGCAAAGACAGTAAGTGGCGTAAACGTACGTTGCTATGACCCTCATGCAGCCGCACCCTTTGACCCGATAGAAATCAATCTAGTAGTTTTTGGTAACCAATAATGCACGAAAAACTTACAGGGTTCTGGTGTTATCTTAAAAAGGCGCGGCTACTGGCCGGAACATTAACAGTAGTGGGCGCGCTTCTTATTATGGTTTTTGGTTACATATATAAGATAGGCGGCAAGACAGAAAAACTAAAGGAAAGTATAAACAGGATCCCGGCGGTAGTCGCACAGCTAGGCAGGCACGAAGAACGGCTTGACGGCCACGACGTAACATTTGCACAGATTATAGAACAGAATAAAAATATGCTGGCAAATCAAAAAAGAATGTTAACGAAGCTGGATAGATAATGGATCCGAAAGTAAAATACAATCTAGTTAATGACCCGGCGTATCTTGTTGTTCATCATGCTGAAAACAGGGATGATAAGATAGCCAACGACTGGAATGCAACGGTAAAATTTCAGAAGGAAGTTTTAGGATTTATTGATGGCGCATATCATTGGACTTGGGAATATACAAATGGTACACCGCACTTGCATGAAGGCCGGCCAGAGAATGCAGAGGGGGCGCATTGCTGGGGATTCAATAGCCGAAGTCTCGGGATCCTGATCATAGGCAAATTTGATTTAAGGAAGCCACCAGAAGATATGCTTTATATCGTCGCTTCATTTTGTCGCAGTAAACAAAGAAGATATCATATTCCAAAAAAACTTGTTATAGGGCATAGGGAATCATATGGCATACTTGAAGGACGTGGAATAACTATCCCAGAAAGAATCCATAGAAAAAGTTGCCCTGGAGATATGTTTGATATGGATAACTTCCGGGAAAGGATGTTACTTGATCCTAGACAGAATGATTTTGACGAAGAAAGAATCTGGCGGCAATTTATTAGTTAATTAAGGGGGTACTTAATATGAAAGGCATGATATTAGCGTTACTTACGTCGGCAGTTCTTGTAAAGTGGATTTTAAAGTGGGTAGCCAAAAAAATACCTAATGAAAAGATTGACGCGCTTGGAATATCAATCGGTGAAAAAGGCTCGGCATATATGCGGACAGTTCCTTACATAGGGCCGTTTTGGGAAGAAATTGAAACCATCCTACAAAACTCGTTGATCCGCCTGATTAAGGCAATTTGTGTTGGCTTAGACTTAGACGACAAGAAAAAGATAGAGGTAAAAAAAGATGTTAAGTAAATTACTACTAACGATTTTTCTATCCGCAAGTTTCAGATCCCCCAACGCGCCTCCCGGGACTCCCTACGATTATGAATATGCCGGAGGTATAAAAACCCCAACTTTCAAATGCGAAATTCTCAAAGAACGGGAACTGGGGCTAATCCATAAAGGCAACGAAGTGTTTAAAAAGTTTGTACGAAAATCGTACATTGTCGAGTTAGAACACTTTAAGCGCACGGCCCGGGATATCGACAGCCAGAAGGTTACATTGCGCTTCCCGGTTGATACTGCATTCAGTATCGGTACGGTTGGCAATACAAGATTCTGGAACGATTACGAGCAACGCCTCGGGGCCTTCCTTGACTGGAAGGGATTGACGGCGCGCATGGAAACGCACTTCCAAGGGGTTGACGCTTACTCGGTACAATATAGCCATATATTTGAACTTCGCGACGACAAAGGAAAACCTATATCAGACAAATATCTTTTCGGTTTAGAACCCCTGCTAGTTTACCGGGCAGAACGCGACAACAAATTCTGGCAGGCAAAGTTGAGTTTACTGTTTGGAGTTAAGAAAGAATAGGGTAATACACACCAGCTGTCCCTGCAGGCCCGAGCGGTAAATGCCTCGACGGAAGAAAAATGATCGTTTTGTGATCATAAAGACGCAAAGTAGGTAATACAAACGGAGGAAATTATGAACAAAATATTGAATACGTTAAGGAAAATAATCGGCAAGCAATTACTTGGTGCATTGGTTTCGCAATTATTCACCGTAAAAAATATCGTATGGGTGGTAAACAAGATATTGAAAGCAGCGAAAAAATTTACGGACGGTACAGTAAACGAACTTGACGATATGGTTGTGCGCCGGATTAAGAAGGCCTTAACGGTTATCCAAAAGGGCTAATTCGACGTTTAAGGGGGGTATATTGCAAACCGGGGGGATAGGCGCGGAAAGCGGATCCAAAGCCCAGCAAGCCCACAATGCTACAGCCAGACGGCGGCCTAGACGCTATCTGGCTAGTTTTTTGGTAAGGTTTACCCCGGATCAGCTTGCCGAGATCAGAATAAGGGCTTTCAGGGCAGACCTGTCAGTATCCGCATATATCCGGCAGATGTGCATACCAAAAATAGTTAAAGAAACCCCTTGACAGCATAACGGGTAATTCGTATACTTGTGGTGTAGGATAAAAATTAGGAGAAAAATTGAACCAACCGGCAAGCATAGAGTATCGAACCAGACTGAAATTTGAAATCAGTTTGGTTTTTTTTATTGAAGGGCGTGGGGTTGGCTTGCCGGTTGACCCGCGCCCTGCTTTTCTTTTGGTAGACTATAAAAAGAGGATAACATGGAAAAGAAATGCAAAAAAGCATGGCGTAAAAAGTGGGTGACAATAGAAGGTAAAAGATATAAAGTGGATTACCTTGTATGTAGAGACATAAAATGTATTAAACTTTTAACTTGTCAACGTATAGAGGCAATATCAGAGAGGGTTTGCAATTCAGTTGTTGGCGTAGTTAATAAGGTAGTAAATAAAACAAGGGGTAACTAAAATGGAACTAGCGGATGTACAAAGCAAAAAAGTTATTATGAACGAAGCGAAAAGAGTGAAGCTAACGGACTTTGTTAAAGACGTCTTGTGTGTTGAATTTTGCGGCAAAACAAAAGAACAATGTTCTGAATGTTCTGATAAAATAGAAGAAGAAGTAGACAAATTTATAGAGGAAGCAGAAATCATAATGAGAGGATAAGGAGGTACGAATATGTCAACAATAGAACAGTTAAAAGAAATGAAGTTATCATTGAAAGCGGAAATGGCACACTTAATAACGTACAAAGACATGAGAACGGATACTAACCTAAAGGCAATCGAGATAGAAGCGAAGGATTTGTCAGGTCGGTTACATATATTCATAGACTTTGTGTGTGGGATTCAAGGATTAGGGAATAAATAAATACTTAATATATCGAGAAGCAAAACAAAAACAAGGAGGAGCTAAACAATGAAGAAAACAAAAGAGCTAGTACCTGTTCAAGTTGACAGGTTCTTAACAGCTAGCGATATCAAAGCCAACGTAACCTTGATCCAAGAGGTAATGAAGGCAGTAATGCAGAAAGGGCAACACTACGGGGTGATCCCAGGGTGTGGAGACAAGCCGACGTTGTTAAAGCCGGGCGCAGAAAAACTAATGCAAACTTTCAGACTTGCCCCGGATATTATCGTTGAGGATATGTCAACGGTCGATAGGGCGCAATTTCGTGTTACGGTAAGGTTGACCCATATTCCTTCGGGTAAGTTTGTCGGTGCCGGAATAGGACAATGTTCATCTGATGAAGAAAAATATGCGTGGCGAGCTGCAGTATGCAACGAGGAATTTGAATCTACACCAGAGAACAAACGGCGCATAAAGTGGAAAAAGGGCTGGCAAAACAAACCTGCATATTCGATCAAGCAGGTAAGAACTAACCCAGCAGATCAAGCTAACACCGTGTTGAAGATAGGAAAGAAAAGGGGACTAATTGACGTTACCTTAACGGCAACCGGCGCGTCTGATATATTCACACAGGATATAGAGGATATGCCACAAGACCGCAAGGAAAACCGCGAGACGCCACAGGCAGGGCCGCCGGCGCAGACGTCGCAACCGGCGCAGCGGGCACAGCCAGCGGCAACGAAGCCAGCCAGCAACGACGTCGAAGTCGAACCCACCACGAAACACGACCTAGTAGGCGATAGAAAAATTGCAAACTGGGGTATTGTGAAATACAAACAGACTAAAGATAAAAACGGGGCGACTGTCTACAAGGCACTAACGGACAAGGGCGACGTTATTTATTCATATCACATGGGCCAGGCCCACATGTTAGACGTCGCACTTACAGAAAAGAAAAAGTTGGATATCGCCTTCATAGAGGAAGGTAAGTTAATATATATCGTAAATATATATTAAGACATAAGCATTAAATGGGGGCTGGCGTGGCTGGCCCCCGGAGGGAGAAGAAATGAGAGAGATTAAATTTAGGGCTTTAGTAGAACAAGGTGGCGGTAAGGTTTGGAAGTATTATTCTACCCTTGACCAACCAACTTGGTTAGAATTTCGCAAGATTTATGTAAAAGACCTTCAATACACCGGCCTCAAAGACAAGAACGGGAAGGAGATTTACGAGGGGGATATTGTTAAATATAACAACGGCTTTAATGATAAAAATTACGAGGTATCTTTTGTTGAAGGCAAATTTGGTGGATATAGGGATGGTTGGAGCATTGTGGCAGACCTTTTGGGATTGTCAGAAGCAATCGGCAACGTATGGGAGAACCCGGAACTTATGAATAAAAAAGAGAGGTGAAAATATGGAAAACAAACTACAAGTAATCGTCAGAGATAGTAAACTTACAAAGGCAAAAGCAGATGTGATGTTGGAGAAGTTTCAAAACTACTTCAAGATTGCGGCAGAGTGGGAAGCTAAAGCAAAAACCATAAAAGTCACAGACGCTTCACAAGTGACTGAAATGAAGATCGCACGAACGGGTAGACTTTTCTTAAAGGAAAAACGTACCTCGGTTGAAAGGACTAGGAAGGAATTAAAGGAACAGGCATTAAGGGAAGGGAAAGCCATTGATGGGATTGCAAATGTTTTGAAAGCGTTGATTATACCGATAGAAGAATATCTTGATAGTCAGGAAAAGTTTGTTGAGAGACAGGCAGCAGAGAAGGCAGAACAGGAACGAATTGACGCCGAACGAAAAATCGAAGAAGATCGTATAGCAGCAGAAAAAGCAGACGCAGAAGAAAAAGAAAAACTCCGGCTTGAAAACGTACGCCTCAAACAAGAAGCAGAAGAACGAGAAAAGAAAGCCGAGGCAGAGAGAGAAAAAGCGGAGAGGAAACATACCTTGCTTAGTGAGGCAACACAACGAAAACAGGAAGAAATATTGCGTAATCAGAAGGAAGATTCGGAGTGGAAACAGGCACAACAAGAGGCAAAAGCCAACGCAGAAAAGGAACGCATTGAACAAGAGGCAGAGGCCAAAGCAAAAAAGGAAAGGGATATCGCAGCCAAAAAGCGAGAAAAAGAAGCTGCCAAGCTCGCAGCCGAACGCAAAGAAAAGGAACGGCTTGCGGCACTCTTAAAAAATCAGATCGAGTGTCCTTATTGCCATAAAAAATTCGTTAAAAAGGGGGTGTGATTTGGAGCAAAAAGAATTGACGGTCAAGGAAAAGATACTGGAAGTGCTACGCAGAAGCCCAAAGCCGCTTGCGTGCCACGAATTCCCGTATTTAGGTACGAATGAAAACACGATCGCAACAAGATTGACAGAGCTGGCAACCGAAGGCAAAGTAACCAGCAAATACCGGGACGGCAAGAGATTCAAAGAATGGGCTACGCCGCTTCCATTCTAATGCTCGACGGAAAAAGATAGCGCTTGACATGATAAGGCGTATAAAGCAGAATGGTATTGTTATGAATAAGACCTCGACAAAATTTAAGCAAGGCGGTAGAGGCCTTGTTATTTTTATGCCCCAGTCCGTTACTGTCGAGGTCGCGGCTGGGGCTCCTTTTTAATGTTATATGGATAAGATCCCGGAAGAATTACAGGGAATGGTATCGCAAGGGTTTATCATAATCTGGCGCAGTCTTATGGAAAGCTCAATCTATAAAGATTCCCACGCGAAAAGTTTATTCTTACATTGCGTTCTTAAAGCAAACTGGAAGGATAAAAAATTCATGCTTGACGGCAAAAAGATAATCATAAAACGTGGTAGCTTTTTAACGGGCCGCCACCAGCTATCAAAGGATCTCGGCATGAAGTCAAGCACAACCAGAAACAAACTCCGGCTGCTTGTAGATAACGAGTATATCAGTATCAAACCGACGTATCGATACTCCATAATAATTGTAAAGAACTACGATTTTTGGCAAAAGACAGGTTTTGAGTACTTTTTGAAAAAGACCGAAAATAGGACAGGTGTTAGGACAAGTCTTTTACCGTCAACAACAGAGGACAAACAGGACAGCTTAAAGGACAGGTGGAGGACAGGTGGAGGACAGGTGGAGGACACTACTAATACATTGAATACATATAAAGAAGGGAATACAGAAGAAGGGGAGGGCCCAATGCACAACCCTAAACCTAAAAACGAAAAAGAAAAGGTGAAGCCGGATCCACATTTGAAGATAGTTATAACTCATATATTGGAAACATGGTCAAAACAAACTACCGAACGAGCCAAAGATATCGAAAGGTACAACGCCAGCCGGGACGGCCGGGATCCTTGCGTGATAGACCCTATTCCCTGCCCGTTCTCATGGGGCAAGCACTCGGCGATCATTAAGCGCTTATGCCAGATTTACCAGCATGAGGGGGTTATGGCCCTATGGGACATGTATTTATTGATTACGGATCCATGGATAAAGGAACGGGGGTATGCCGTTGACATTTTTTTATCGCAGAATAATCTGTCCCGGTTATTGGATAAGGGATACAAAGGCATAGCACAAAAATACAAGGCATTATTTATTGAATTTTAAGGAGGTGCGATATGGTTATTTGTCCAGCATGCGAAGAACAACAATGGTCTCCAATGGATAAAAAATATTTGACGCTATACGGTTGTTGTTGGTGTTGCGACAAGGAACAATGGGAAGCAGGCGAACTTTCTACAGAAGAATTTGAAAAAAGGGAAAAGACTGCCCACGGGAGGACAGAATGAAAATACTTAATAGATACACAGGAGAGATAATTTTTGACGCGGATATTTCATTACCAAGGTGGAAGTTAGAAATGAAAAATACAGCAAGTGTAAATTTGAGTGCGGCAGATTTGAGCCATTTAGATTTGAGAGATATTCGACTTCCCGGCGCGAAACTTTGCGGCGCAGACTTACGCTTTGCGCACTTATACAGCGCGGATCTACGCAGAGCCGATCTACGAGACGCTGATCTTCGCGACGCTAACTTATGCTGGGCAGACCTTTGTGGTGCGGATCTTCGCGGTGCGGACTTACGCGAGGCATATATGGATAGAAGCTTGACATGTAATGCGAATTTTGACGGGGCAAAAATCACTTGCGGCGATAGAACAGTGGAGGTTGGTTATAAAGATTTGGGGCCGATCCCAAAACCTGCAAAGGAACTGGACGGCTATACAACAATAAAAACAAGCGGAGGTAACTGAAATGGATAAAAAAGTATTTTATTTTGATCTCGAGACAACCGGCATAGATCCAAGGAAACACGGGATTATACAGATGGCATATATTGTTGAGGTAAACGGCAAGATAAAAGAAGAGGGTAATATGTTAATAAGGACATTTCCCGGCGACCATATAGATAATGAAGCCCTCAAAATAAATGGCCGGACACATGATGAAATTGGTGGATTTATGCCACCAAAGGAAGCATACGACAATATTGCTAAAGTGTTTGGTGCGTTCATTGATAAGTTTAATAAGTTTGATAAGTTTTATCCAGCCGGATACAATGTTGGATTTGACTTAGACTTCTTGTCAGAATTTTTCAAAAAAAGTGGCAACAAATATTTCGGTAGCTTCATAAATTGGAAGCGCATAGATCCGCTGCCGGTTCTATACTACAAGGATTTCAAAGGCGAATTACAATTACCAAACTACAAACTTGCAACGGTGTGCGAACATTACGGGATCCCGTTGGTAGCCCACGACGCCTTAAGCGATATCCGGGCAACGAGAGAGCTTATAAAAAAAGTGTATGAGTAACTTCTTCCAAACGCTTATTTTTATTCTCGTCGCAATCTTGTTGTTGTTGGAACTGGCGATACTTTTATGAACTACCCGGAAGATTACATAAACAAAGTTATTTGTGGTGACTGCCTAGAGGTTATGAGGGGTATGCCGGATAAATGTGTGGATTTGGTGCTTACTGACCCGCCTTATGGGGTAAACATTGTTGGAGATAACGGAACAGTCGGCGGAACGTCTAAAGAGGTGTCTCGATGGCGAGGACAGATAAACAGTAAATATAAAAAAATCGCAAACGACGACAAACCTATAAACCCTAGTGAGTTGTTGAGAATTTCCAAAAATCAGATTATTTTTGGTGGAAATTATATAGCAGACAAATTACCACCTTCTAGGTGTTGGATTGTTTGGTATAAAAGAATTAAAAATCAACACAACAATTTTGCCGATTGTGAGTTGGCATGGACATCGCTTAAATCTCCGTCTAGGGTTCTTCAACATATGTGGATGGGTATGTTAAGAGATAGCGAATTACAAGAACATTATCATCCTACACAAAAACCGATAGTTTTGATGAAATGGATTATATCTCAATATTCTAAAGAAGGCGACACAATAATTGACCCATATTTAGGTAGCGGTAGTACAGCTCTTGCCTGCATAGAATTAAAGCGTAAATATATAGGCATAGAAATATCGCCAGAATACTGCAAGATAGCCGAAAAACGCATAGCCAAAGCCAAGAGCCAATTACAATTATTCTAATGAACTGTCCAAAATGCAATAAAGGAATGGAGAGGATTCTTTGTGGTGGGCCTAGTCAATGCAGCCACGGAATATGGCTTGTAAATGAATGTAAAAGGTGTCTGGCTATTGGTCATGGTCGTTCTTGGTGTTGCGAGGATTGTGAAATTGTGGTTAAGATAACACCTATTACATGGAAAGTAAAACGATGAACCTTTTCATAACACAATCACTACAAAAGAGAGGTAAAGAAAAATGATTACCTATAAAGAGGCGCAAGAAATTCAAAAAATAATTTCAAATAGCATTAGGAAAAGAAATAAAACAAGTTGCCTTCCGCATTGTCCTCCTATGTCAGCAGAGATAATGGAAATAGTGAATACTTATTTAGAGTGGAGAAAAAGAGGTAAAAAATGAGCTTTATTAAGACCGTCGGATATTTCGTTGAACGTGCGCTAGAATTGTGGTGGCAGGGAATTGTTAGAAGGACAGGCAAAGACGTAAAGGCAGTTTTCGCTTTTATAATCGCCGCCGGGTCCATGTACGCAATCCTTAAATACTATCCGGCCCCGGCCGGGCTGGCACTTTGCCTAGCGTTTATCTTTGTGAAACTACACTATATGTGGGGGGACAAATGAAATATAAAATAAAGGCATGGATTAGAAGGACACAACTTGGCGCACTTTTTGGTGATGATAATATGTGTAAGAATTTGGGCTGGTTTGAAATTGGCATTATTTGGTGGGATCCTAAAATCACCGTGCCAGAGGGAACATACAAGGGCGATGGAATTTATTTGTATTTTTGGTTGCCTCTTTATTGGGGCGGCTATCCATACTAAACAGGGGGGACGCATGAAAAACTTACCATACGAAATAAAAGTCAATCACGCAAGAACAGAACACGGCGAAACGCTATTAAAGATAAAGTTGGAATGCTTAATGGTAGTTACAAACGAAGTAATTAGTGACGGACGTATGCAATTTGCAAGGGAAAAACTGATAAAAGAGTTTTTAGAGCTAGCTAGAAATATTGTTGCATATTACGACAATCCAGAATTTGCACGGCTGGTACAAAAGGAATTTCTGGAAGAAACGAAAGGGGAGGGTACATGAATCAGTTAATGTGCGTATTCGGTGGGTTTTTATGGGCTATAATTTGGTCTATAGTCTTTACAGAATATTTTAAAAAAGATGAAGTATGCCTATCTTCGTTAGATATTTAACAATAATTTCATTGTGTTTTGTTTGGTTATGGATATGCTGGAGGTTTATAATATGAAAACAGAAAAACAGATGATGGACGAATACTATGATTGCATGATATCCCCATGGAGAACGAGGAGCTTAACTATCGAAGAACGCGAAAAGCTAAAGATAGACTTATCTGAAACTATGGGTTATGCTTTTTATGTCTTAGGCTGTAAGATAGAGGAGTTAAAATCTGCAATAAAAAAAGTAAATCCATGGTTCTTTAAGCTATGTTTCGGTATAGGCAAATTTATAGGAAGGTTTACCAAATGAAAAAACTCGGCCACGGCAAAGCACTAACACAGGATTTAAGCAACGCACTCACCGGGGGCGGCCTGTATACCATCTACAGGCGGCGTTTAAGCGCGGTAAAAAAGCTTCACGGCCTATCCGCCGCCGATCGCCTTTTGGAACGCCTAGAACGGCGACAGAAGGAAGTTAAACGGCAGATAGAAGCCGAGAACGCAAGGATATGGAAACAGGCGATCCGGGATATGCCGTTCTATAAACGGTGGTGGTTAAGATTATGGGGGAAGATATGAAACCAGAAACAAAAGAACATTACAGAATCTTCGCAAAGGAATGGAAAATCATCTCGGGTAAAATACGGGTACGATATCATCACCGTTGTCAAAGATGTTTTACTCATTCAAAGCCGAAGTATATTTTGACGGTTCACCACTTGGACTTGAACCCAAAAAATAACAATCTATCAAACCTAGTTTTGTTATGTCAAAAGTGTCACCTGTCAATACAGAGCAAGGGCCGGTTGAGCATGACTGAATTTTATGAAATTTTAGATACACAGGAAAGCCAGCTTGAATTTATAGATTCGAGGCCATTGCCGATAGAATTAGCAAAAAAAGCAGCGAGCCTTTATTGAAATGTACACCTGCCTAGTTTTCAAAAATCGGATCCTTTGGGACTACCCGGGAACTAGCCACGAAACGCAGATCGAACGCGAGGGCTTAAACGATCAATGCTCACCACCGTATTTTGTCAGGTGTAAACTTGTACCGAGGGAAGGAACGAAAATAGTTTACTGGAAGAAATGGCATTACAACCTAGACGATTTTTATTTATCCGTTCGACAGGACATATTGCCGCGCTGGTTTATCCTAGAGGACGCAGAGTTTCAGATCAAGGAAGCGATTAACAATTACTGGAAGGATCACAAGTTTGAGCCGGAGGGGGAGAGATGAAAGTAACGAATCTTAAAAATTGTCATTGCTATACCTGTTGTAAGAGTTTTCATTATTTAGGCATAGCAAGGCATAGAGCGAAACATAGGGATAAAAGACAAGACTGTAGAATCTTGTATACAAACGGGGATATTTACGTCCATAATTTTGCGAAACCCAAAACCCAAGGAGGAGCTTAACCATGAAAAAAAAGGAAACGAAAGAACAGAACGTACCACAAGTGGATGAAATAAAAAAAGCACAGCCGAAACTACCCGGCATGCCGCAGCCCGGGCCGGTAGAGATAGCAGGCGAGAAGTGCCTTGCAGATTGGGAAGAAGTCAAAGTCAAAGAGGGCAACTTCAAAATTTCCAGAGACGCTTTGCTTAAAGAGATGGAACAATGCCATACACCAAAGATTGTGCTAGAAGATTCGACTGGCACAAAAATGGAAATTTGCCTTAATCCCGGGAAGGCAAGTATAACGATAAAAAAAGCACCAATGGATTGAGGAGGAAACCTCATGTTAAATGATGAGATTAGGAAGGTATTGCAAACACATGAACACGACTTAAATCACTATCCTCATGTAATAGCACATGACAAAGCAACCCAAGCACTCCTCAAATTAACAACAATAGAAAAATTAAAATCATACAACGAAGGGGTTGAATGGTGTACTAAATATCTGGATAGGGCAAGGGGGAAATCATGAAAAGAATTATTAAAAAATACTGGATGACAATAATACCTGTAATATTAGCGTTCATCTTGTATTGTTTGCCAACACCGAAACCAGCAAACGCAAGTAGGACTTACGACTACTCACTCATGGCCAGCTTCGCAACGAACGAACTCTGGCTAGAAAACAGGCTGAATACTATCGTTGCCTTGCTAGAGGACATAAAGTATAATACCAACAAATGAACCGAAAGCAAATAAGGAGGGATTAAAAAATGAAAAGATATCTTGCATTATTGTTGTTGTTTGTGCTTGCGGCCGGGTGCGCAAAAAAGCAAATCATAATTGAGGATCCTGTCAGGCCGGTTGCAATAAAAATAGGCGAACAAACAGACTACAAGACGTGGCCGTTTACTGAAATAGAGTTAGAACTCGACACAATTTATTTTGACTTCGACAAACACAACCTAAAACAAACCATGAGAGCAAACCTAAGCGAAAACGCCGAGATAATCAGCCGGTTGCCTATTGACGAAATTGTTATCGAGGGGCATTGTGATTCGAGGGGTAGCATTGAATACAACATAGCACTCGGCCAGAAGCGCGCGGACATGGTAAGGGGTCACTACCGGGCGGTAGGGGTTCACGTCGCGATTGAAACGATATCATACGGCGAGGAGAAGCCAGCAAGCAATTTTCATTGGCAGAACAGACGGGCGGTTACAATAATAAAATGAGAAAAATACCTCTAGAAATAACGATTGTAGAAGTCTCTTGGGACAATCTTATAGAGGCGTTGACCTATGAACCAACGGTGATTGAAAAACTAAAGAACTGGATTAAACGAATAGTAAAATAAAACGAGGAGGAGCTTAAAATGATAGACGACGACAAAATGGTTGCTGGGTTTTTTATTGGAATATCGTGCTTGTTGTTGGTAGCATTGTTAGTTGGTAACGCGATAAATGCAACGTATAACAAGAGAATGTTCAACCGAATGTCAGATCAAAAAATAACTTACGCAGAAGCTTTTTGGGGTACTATAGAAATTACTCCTACAGTAAAATGATAATATCTTTCACAGTTATAGGAGAACCCGTTCCCAAAGCGCGTCCGAAGCCGTACTTCAACAGGTACACAAAGAAAATGCACAGCTACATTCCAACAAAATCGCGCCGGGCAGAGTACGACTTCAAAATGCAATCGTTACAATACAAACCAGCCGAACCATTGACTTGCGCGATATCTTTGCGTGTAGTGGTTTACCGATCTATACCGAAATCGTTTTCAATAAAGAAAAAAGTCCTTGCCGAAAATGGGGACATATCACCTACAACCCGGCCAGATATAGACAATTTTGCAAAATTAGTAATGGATTCGTTAAACAAAATCTTCTGGAACGACGACAGTCAAGTTATAACCCTAGTGGTAAGTAAACACTATTCCAACCGACCGCGAATCGAAGTAGCCCTCCAGACGGAATAATCCTACGAATTGTATATCTCTTTAAAATAATACTTGACAGATAAGTATTCGATACCTTAAACTTATGGCGTGATAGTTTTAAATGATTCTATAATCAAAAAACTCTCCAAAGTATACGACATACCAGCAGAAACACTCCAAAAACTCTTTTCCATACTTTCACACAGACACTTGATGTGGGCCAGTATCGGGCAGGGCTGGCGTTACCCGGAAACCGGGGACGATCAGAAATCTGCTCCTATGCTTGACGCTATGTTTCATATTGAGAAGCGCGAGGGCGTTATAATCTTTATGGCTACAAAGAATCGAGGCGAGGCTTGTAACAGCGAAGCCGAAATCAGAGTTAAAAAACATACACTTTAAAAACTATCCGGGGGTACTATGAAAAAAACAATCTTAACACTACTGCTTATTTTTGGAATTTTGGGATATGCCGAGGCGCACAATAACTCTGCAGAACGAGCCGGTTCAAGCGGTGCAATAATTGGTGTGGTCGCAGGTACTAACCTAAACGGCGGCGGTGCATTTGGCATTGTAACGCTTAACCTCGATGATCCCTTTACGGTTGGTGGGGCAAACATAACGGTATTGCAAAGCAGTACAATAACCGCTATAGGTGCAGGCGGACTGGCTATTTTAGATGACGGAAATACAATAGGAATATTTTTAGAAGATGGCGGACAGGTAGGTATCGCAACGTACAACCCGGCGTTTGCTCTGGATGTAAACGGTACTAGCAGATTTGCCGGAGCTTTCCAGACTGACGGACTTACAACAATAGGCGACTCGCCGCTAGACCTTTTTGTTTTTAATCCTTCGACGTTTGTAATTAGTGACGTTGCGTGGGGAATGGTTATATCCACGTCAATCGACGGAAACCCACCGTTAATGTTTTTCGATACGCCTAATTCAAGAATTGGTATAGGTGATTTAACTCCTAGTGATAAATTGGAAGTCCAAAAAAACATTAACAATGTAAAAGGGATAACAATTGTCAATGATATGGTAGGTACATCGGCAGGTGCATCATTAACTATTAAGTCTAATTCTGCAACGGGCAATCTTACAGTTTATGATGATGGGTATACCACTGAATCACATTTTGCAGATAGGGTAGTTTTACTTACAGCTGTTAATTCTGATGGACTTGACTTAGTATCGAAGGGAAGTGATATACGTTTTTACACAAGCGGAAGTGCGACAAGCGATGAAAAAATGAGAATATTGGATGGTGGGAATGTTGGCATAGGCACTACAACCCCTTCTGCATTATTTACAGTAGGCAACAACGATCAGTTTACAGTAGATAGTTCGGGTAATGTTGTTGTAGTTGGGACAGTTACTGCTACGGTTGTTGAAACTACAACCGTAACTGCAGAAAATTCCGACGGGCTTTATCTTTTAGATGATGATGGAAGAGGAATATATTTAAAAGATGGTGGGGAAGTATATTATCTAGGTGCCGGAAAGACTTATTTTTCTGGTACTGTGAATTTATCGGCTACGAGCAAACTTCGTTGGATAGCCGGTTCTGCAAATTATGGAGGGATAGAGGCAGTGGGAGATGACGGGTTGCATATTGATGGTGGAGTGAGTGCTTACGGTAATAGAAATGTGATAATTACAGACTATGCTAATAGAGCTACAGACCATGACCATGATTTATTATCCGCACATCCGACTTTGTTTATTCATTCAGTAACCGACCCTGATACTGTTAATACGGAGTGGGGGAGCTTGTCTTATATCGGAGATGGAACGGGAGATGGATATTTTGAAATAAATACTACTACAGGAGATATAGTCTTAAATCCAGACTTGGGATATGTTGGGATAAGTTCATCCGCACCTACAGAAATGTTAAGTGTAGTAGGAAATGGTATTTTTACAGGTAATTTGGAAGTGCGGGGCAATTTGAATTTACCTAACGCTGTTCACATGGAAGCAAGTTTGGCTGGTGCTGGCACAAGTCAGAATGAATCAAATGAGTTTATCCCTTCTTCGGCAACGTGGACGCTTAACCAAGGTTCAAATTTCTTTTCAGTAAATGTAGATTCAATAACATATACTCATGCTGATACTCATCTAGTAGTTATAATGGCACAGATGTCTCTTGAAGCCTCTGCTGCAACAAATGCTGAGTTACGGTTTGCAATAAACAATGTGACGCAAATATCAAGTAAGGCAGAACACACATTTTCTGGTTCATCGTTGATAACCGATATAGGCATACAAGGTATGTATGAGATTGACCAAGGCGATATTATTACGGTACAGGGAAAAACAGACGATGGCGATAATTTGACTTATGATGATTTGAACATAATAATAGTTGAGGTTGACTAAATGATTTTGGATGGTTGTTACGCAAATCAATTAAAGGGGGCAAGAAACAATGAAGAAATTTTTATTAGTTTTATTGGTAACTTTTGCGGTGAGTGCTTTTTGTAAGTGCCATGCTGCAAACGGAAGCACTACCACGTGGCGAGTAATAACCACGACAGGGATTACTGCAATATATTTTGATCGGGTAACTACCGAAATATATGTGGTAGTGCATTCAACGAACACAGCTTATATAAACTGGATTTCTACTACACCAACGGTTGGTGATTTTGCTATGGGTATTTTAGACGAAACGGACGTGATAGAACACACCGAAGAAATAAACAGTAGCAAAATGTCGGTATCACAAGCCACCAGCCCCGTACATATCCGGCTACAATGGAAAAGCTGGAAACAATGATAAAAGGTAACACAAGGATTGTTATTTGTTATTTGTGCGGATTTAGAATCTTGGAAGATGGCAGCTTGCGATCAAGGTTTGAAGGTGAAGGAAAGGATTGCCCCAAGTGCGGTAGAGGAATAAAGATTATTTCAAGAATGCAGGCCCCAGCCCCGGAAGTAGAATTGAACATGAACTAGGAGGTATAAAAAATGGATCAGCCGGAATTGAATGTGAAAAGCAAGAGGCAATTGCATTGTGGAGATTTGGTGGTTGCTGATGATGGAGATTTGGGATTAACCTTTTACGAAAGAGGCGAAGGCGACGCACTCATCAAAAAGACCTTTTTAAATAGGCTGGGTGAGGTTGCGTTGGCTAAATGGATATTGGAGAAATATCTTAAATAATTCTATTCAATGGAAATCAAAAAAGTAAATATCGAACAATGTAAACTTTGGGATAAGAACCCACGGGGGATTAAGAAGGACGACTTTGCCCGGTTGAAAAAACAGATATCCGACTTGGGAGATTATAAGCCATTAGTAGGATTTAAGGAGAATGGCCACTATGTAATTCTAGGTGGTAACATGCGGCTCCGGGCCTATAGGGATCTGAAAAGGCGATATATCCAGTTAGCGATTGTCAACCCAAAGAACGAAGAACAAAAGGTTAAGATTGCCCTATCGGATAATGACAACGCCGGATATTACGATGAAGAAAAACTTGCTGAGATTATATATCCATTGCGGAATAAAATATCCCTTGAAGATTTTAAGATAGATTTGACAGCTCCGAAGATTGACTTAAAAGGCTTGCTGGAAAGATTTGCGGAACCAGAAACTAAAGGTAAGTGTAGTACCAAGTTTACTACTGTCTGTCCTAAGTGTGGATTTGAATTTCAGAAAGGAAAGAAACATGGCGACGACTGATAACATACCAAATTATTAAATTTACCGGGTTCGGGTAGCTCCCGATTCAGGGGCCTAAATCCCCACCGTAACGCAACTATTAGGGGTTGTAGAGGTTAGAGTAAAGTCTAACTTTTGCAACCCCTTTTTTGTTGCTAGGTATTGAAATGAAAAAACGTAAGAAGAAAAAATCTAATAGGGGTCGGAAACTTTTTGATGGTAAAAACGAAAAATCCGTATTGCAGAAATTAGAGGCAGTATGGGTAATAGGTGGAACGGATAAAGAAGCGTGTTTGTATGCCGACATATCGGTATCTGCTTTAATGCAATATCAAAACAAACGTCAGAAATATCTACAACGAAAAGACCTCTTGAAGCAAACGTCAATATTGAGGGCGCGTCAAACAGTAGTAAGCGAATTAGACAAGAACGCAGAGTTTGCACTCAAATACTTGGAGAGGAAATTATCTAAAGAGTTTGCGTTAAGCTCTACAATGAAACACACCGGGGACGTTAAACAACAAATTACTTATAGGATCCTCAATGCCCGGAAAAAACGTTGATGTCGAGGTTACTAATGTATATCGCAGAATTGAAAAAGCAAAAGCAAAGACCATTATCAATGCAGGTGGCTCGGGATCATCCAAGACGCACAGCCACATGCAATTCTTTATATTCAATAGGTTACTTGCTATGCGCGATATTGAAATTTGTGTCTTACGGAAAACAAGACAGAGCAACAAGCAATCAGTTTATAAAGAATTTATTAAACTTTTGCAAGAATACGATATCTACGAAGAAAAGAACCACAACAGAACCGATCTCATTTATCGATTCCCCGAAACGAATAGTTATATCTGGTTCGGTGGCCTTGACCAGCGCAGCCGGATCAAGTCAACACAATGGCATGATATTTGGCTGGAAGAAGCAGACGAATTTGCCAAAGAGGATTACTGGTTCCTTAAAACCAGATTGTATCGAGGTAAACTTTGGAAAGGATTTAGACCGAGGTTGTGGCTCACCTTCAACCCGGAAGATTGCTGGATCTTTGATTATGAAGGCAAGCCGGACGTTGATTTTATCTGGTCAAATTATAAAGACAATAATTTTGCTAACGAAGAATATATCGAAACAATCAAAAACCTTAAAAATGACGATAGAGAAACCTACCAGATTTACGTGTTGGGTCAGAGGGCAAAACCTACGGGGATTATATACAATCCGTATATTATGGAAAAGACTTTCCCGGCAGCTTTCGACGAGATTATTTACGGGCTGGACTTTGGATACAATCATCCGACGGTATTGCTTGCCCTATGTTTTTACGACGACGAATGTTATCTGGTAGAATTATTATATGAAACTAAACTTACCAATGCTGACCTCATTGAAAAGCTCAAAGAGCTTATTACAAAAGATAAGCGAGAGAGATATATATTCGCAGACGACGAAGATCCAAGCAGAATTGAGGAAATTAGCAACGCTGGCTTTAACATTCACCCTGCTAAAAAGAGCTTGGTTAAACCCGGAATTGATTTGTGTAAGCGTAAAAAGTTTCATACTCTTGACAGCAACGTAAACCTTAATAAAGAACGGAAAGGATATAAGTGGAAAAAAGACAAAAAAGGAAATGTAATAGATGATCCAGTCAAATTCAAAGATCATGCTATGGACGCAAAAAGGTACGCAATCATTGGCTACAAACACGTGGTATCCAGTAGTCCGGGAGTAGATATAATATGACAAGAGCAAAGAAAAGAAAAATCAGACGTCAAGGCCGAGAAGAAAAGGGCCGTATGTTTTTGTTGCCGGATACAGGATATAGCGGCAGCGGAATGCCGCAACCGACGCCTACTAATTATAATACCTATATAAAGCAATACGCAGACGCCGCATGGGTTTACGCTTGCGTTGATCGGATTGCTACGAAGTTCGCTGGCGTACCAATAAAACTATACCGCACTACCAAAAAGAACGGCGTCTCATCCGAAGAAGAAGTATTTGATCATCCAATTATAAACCTTCTCAAAAAGCCGAATCCGTTTACAAGCGGATATGATATGCGAGAAGGGACGACTTCATTTCAAGAACTAACCGGCAATGCATACTGGTTGCTGGACAGCTTCGTAGACGGCAAACCTACCGAAATATTCCCTCTCAACCCGAAGCGGGTACGCATAGAACCGTCGGCCCCGAATTTTATCGGCGGCTACATTTACGATCGAGGGATGGGTAAAACAATCAAGATCCCACCTGAATTTATAATACATTTTAAATACTTCAATCCGATGGACGATTACTACGGCCTCGCTCCATTGAGTGCCGCAAGGTTTGCGGTAGAAACTCATTCATTTGGCGATAAGTATAATCTAAACTTTTTTAAGAACTCTGCCGAACCCCGGGGTGCGCTTACTACAGATCAAAACCTTACCACCGATCAAGTAGACAGGATTAAGACAGCGTGGAAAGCATACCACCATGGAACAGACAAGGCGCACAGAGTTGCCATACTTCATGGCAACGTCAAGTGGACAAACATTGGATTGACACAAAAGGATATGGATTTTATTAACTCCAAGAAGATGACAAGAGAAGACACTCTCGGCGTTTACAATGTACCGCCGGCAATGGTAGGGATTTTTGATCACTCCAATTATGCGAACACGAAAGAACAGCGTGGAATATTTTGGATGGATAATATCTTCCCGAAGATTAAAAAGTATCTCAACACGGTTAATGAATCGCTCGTCGCACCATTTGAAGACAATCTAATTTTAAAGCCGGACTACTCCGATATCGAAGAGTTACAGGAAGATAGAAAGGCCCGGGCCGAGTCAGACAAGATAGACATAGCGTCTGGAGTAAAAACCATAAACCAAGTAAAAATAGAACGCAGATTGCCACCCGTGCCATGGGGCAATGTATGGTATGCGCCGCTTAATCTTATACCCGTAACCAGCCCACGGCCGGAAGAAGAAGAAAGAAGCGTCCCAGCTTCTGGTATAAATTTTACAATAGGCCCTATAAAGACAGTAGAAGAAGAAGCAGCCAAAGCAAAGGAACTCCGCACAAAGATATGGAATGTATTTAAGGCCCGGTCGGAAAACTGGGAGAAAAAACTTAAACCGATACTACGCACGTTCTTTACTGGACAGGAAAAGGAAGTTATAAGGAACTTACGCGCAAGCGGCTGGAAGATTCTATCTGAACCCAAAAACAAGGACTGGCTATTCAAGCAGAACATAGAGGATATTTTATTTAATGAAAGTCTATCTAATAAGGCCCTAGCGAAATTAAAGAAGCCGGTTATTGTCGGCGCGCTATCCGCACAGGCAACAGAGGAGATTGCCCGGCTGAACTTGGGGATAGTGTTTGACGTTACGAATCCGAGGGTTGCAAACTGGATAGATTCAAAGACGTTTCAATTTGCGAAGGACGTAAACAAGGCAACAGAGGATCGCTTGCGCGACGTGCTAAAGGAATCGATTGCAAATGGTGAAGGGGTTAAGCAAGCCGAAAAAAGAATCGGGCAGGTGTTTGACGTGGCTCGGGGCGCACGAACGGAACGAATCGCACGGACGGAGATTATCGGCGCGCTTAACAATGGATCCATGGAAGCGTACAAGCAATCAGGAATCGTTAAGAAAAAAGAATGGATTGATTCCCGGGATAACCTTGTCCGGGATACTCACCAGATAGACGGCGAGCAAACAGGTTTAGACGACAATTTTTCAAACGGGCTTGCCTTCCCGGGCGATCCCTCGGGTAGCGCGGAAGAAATTATAAATTGCCGGTGTACGCTCACGGCGGTTGTGTCAAGAAGGTAATGGAAGATTACAAAATCACTTTCAAAAATCATTATATATTTTTAAACGTAACAACCATGTGCGATTTAAATATTGATCCAACAAACTTATAGGAGATAAAACAATGCTGAAAACTTACAAGGACGGTACACCAATAAGGAAGTTTATAGATTTTGAACTTAAAGACGTAAACGAAGAAGATAGAACTATCTCGGCCATTGGATCCACTGAGCAGGTTGATCGCGACGGTGATATAATCGTACAAGCTGGCTGGAAGCTAAAGAATTTTAAACGCAACCCGGTAGTATTATGGGGCCACGATTACAGAGGGCTGGCAGTAGGCCGGGCCGAAGAAGTGAAGGTTGAAGATAATCGGCTAATGTTTAAGATTAAATTTGCCACAAAGAACGAAAACCCTATGGCCGAGTTTGTCTATAACTCATACAAAAATAAATTTCTTCGCACGTTTTCAGTAGGGTTTATTCCTTTGAAGTCAGAGGATATCGAAGGCGACAACGACAAGAAGGGCTTAATGTGTCGCGGCCGGAAATTCCTATCACAAGAATTACTTGAATTATCTTGTGTATCCGTACCTTCAAACGTGGGCGCGGTCGCAACAAGCGGCAAAGAGATTCAGGAATCTATGTCAAAGATTTATGGCTTGGCCCTGCCGGAAGATAAGTGTACCGGGTGTTGTCACAAGAACGTGATACCGTTTAAATCCTACCCGTTAGTATCGGAAGAAACCGCGTGGGATTTGAACAATGAAATAGCACAAGCAAAGGCAGGCGATTTAAGACTTATGGCTACTTGGCAAGAAAAAGAAAAAGGCGAAATTGGCGACGGGATAACAGTATTGAAAAAAATCTCCTACAAATTATTCCACCATAGGGCAAGCGATAACCACACCGTATGGCGTGCCGTTGCCGCAGCAATGGCGGCCCTGCTGGGGGCCAGAGGGGGCGTCAGAGTGCCTGCAGACGACCGCAAAGGCATATACAACCACCTTAAAAAGCATTACGCGGAGTTTGGCAAGGAGGCCCCGGAGTTTAGGGACTATGGCACGGGTGAAATAGAGCTAGCGTTCGAGGATATATGCTATGAAGAAATGCTCGATATCGCAACCGACGAACAAAACAGAAAAGATTTTGAGGAAGTAGAAGAAAAAAGAGGTCGAGTGTTGTCCGAAAAGAATCGGACAATGATAAAAAATTGTAACGAAAGCATAGCGAAAGTATCGAGTATGCTTACGGAACTACTCGGCATTACGGAAAAGCCGGATAGCGACGACAGCAACGAGGACGACAAAACATGTAAGGAACAGTTAGCAAAAATGGCTGGTCTCAAAAACACTTTGAACGAGATCGAGCAACAAATCAAAACACAGGGGGTATAAGAACGTGGATCTAAAAGTAGAACTTGAAAAAATGCACAAGGAGTTAGGTGAGAAGGTGGCCGGATTAAGAGAAATCTTAGACGCACACCAGAACGTAAAAGAACAAAAGAGCAATGAGGAAAAATTGCTGGACAGGGTTATTCAGCTCGAAGCTCTGATCCAAAGACCTACGCAGACCGCTATACAGCGCAGAATGGCATGGATACAATCTGGTGCGAAAGACGGGTTTAACGATGAACCTCACGGCGAAAAGGTTTTCTTATCGGAAATCTTAAAGGCAGCAATCCCGGGGATAAACAGGGACGCTTTAAGGCCGGAAGTAAAAACCATAATCTCAACATTGACAGACGCACAAGGTAACTATCTTGTCCCTATCGAACAGGCAAACGAGATCATAAAGCTGCAACGGGGACAGTCGATATTGAGAAGGTTATCACGGATTTGGCCGATGAAATCCAAGACGCGAACGGTACCGCGCCAAGCAACAAACGTAACAGTAACGTGGACGGGTGAGGGCGTAGCCAAAACCCCGACGAAGCCAACCTACGGGCAGTTGACACAAACAGCGAAGAAGTTGACAGCCGTGTCGAAAATGTCCGACGAGTGGTTAGAAGATGAGAGTGCAGCCGGCGATCAGTTTCTTAAGGAAATTATTGCCGACGCGATTGCACTTGAAGAAGATCGCGTGGGGCTTGCCGGGAATACGGGTGCTGGTGATCCGTTCATGGGCATATTGTATGCAGTAGGTGTAAACGTGGTTACAATGGGTGGAGCAACAGTAACCGGCGACGATATTATCAACGTGCTAATGACAATGAACGAAGCATATCGTCAGGGTGGAACAATCACGACTTCAACGCAGGGGTTAAGGACTTGGATGAAACTGAAAGACGCAGACGGGAATTATCTATGGTCTAAACCAGAAGGCGCGACACCCGGGAGAATGTGGAACTACCCGTATGAAATCAGCGATCAGATTCCTGTCAACCTCGGTGGTGGCGCGAATCAAACAGCAATGATGTTTGGTAACTTCAAGAAATATCATTTCCTGTCTGATCGGGCTGGTTTGATGTTCTTGGCTTCAAAGTCGGCCTCGGATATGGGAACCAGCGAAAGCGCATTCATGCAGGACGAAACATGGTATCGATGGACAAAAAGAATGTCCATAGATGTAGCACTCCCAGTAGCATTCACAAGGATGTTGTTCAGATAATACGGGAGCTTACAAAAAAAAAGAGAGGTGAAATAACATGAGCGAAGTAACAGTAATAAGTCCATTTCGTATGGGCGATTCAGATTACAAGCCGGGTGACACATTGGAAGTCAACAAAGAGAAGCAAGCGGATCTCTACGTTCAAGGCTTGATAAAAGAGAAAGCGGTCATAGCTCCTGCAGTCAATAAACAGCAAACGGGTAACACAAAAAAGGGAGCAGGCAAAAAGAAAAAGGTCTAACTGAACAACATTTCAAAAAGGGAGGTTACAGTCAGATGAAAAAAATACTTTTCATGGTGATGATTTTTGCCTTAATCATCATCTCACATTCAGGGAAGGCAGGCGCGTGGGGGGGGTTCACCGACGAACTTGATTACACAGTTGCGTTGACGACCTACACGGTCGATGGAAGCACAGCGGACTTTGCTCTTGGTGGATATCCTAATATCACCGGGCCTGCAAGGATTGATAAAATCTACATATCCAATAACTCCAATGTCGTCCAGAACGTGCAAATGTATGATCTGGCAACAACGACAACGGCGGCAACGCTTAATTGGGAGGGTGTAGTTGCGGCAAGCGGAACATTGACGGTAGACTATCCGCAATTCAATTCTTACAAGGTGGTCAGCCCGGCATTCAGGCGAAGCTCAACAAACGGCACGACTCGAATACAACTAAAATACCGCTAACATAACATAACACAAGATAAGTAGGTAAGTGGGGGGGGGAAGCTATCGTATTTTTTTGGTGGTTAAGCTCCTCCGTACGATACCCCCCACTTTTTTTGTTGTGACTTAGGTCACATAGGGGTTATATGGACGTTACGATCAAAGCTAATGTTGGATCGTCGGTAGGTTTGAAAGCTGGCGTTGGTTCGGCCCCGGGATTAAAAGCCGGGGTTGCTTCATCTGCACAAGCCGGATCTTCCAAAAGCATTACAGTTTCAAACGTAAACAAATTATCGGTAAGCGTTGCAATCCCGTCGAAACAACCTAGATTTTTAGTTGATAGTAACGACAATTATATAACAGACGCGAACGGTAACAGGATAACCGTCCCATGGTAACATGAAAAGATATATATTATTTTTAATACTTTTCCTTTGTGCTGGTACGCTACGCGCGGCCAACGTACAATTTATAGATGGGCTGGCGATAGATTCTTCTACAGGGGCCGTGACGTTTGAGGTTGGTTGCGAAACTGCCAGCGCGTCTAACTTGGGGGTGCTGGCCCCTCACGATTCGTATTTTGATATGACGGCTGGGACGCTAACGATAAAGGCCGGGATTGTTTTACCGGCCACGGCAACGTACGCTTCCAACGCCGGGTTGCTTGACGGATTCGATTCCAGTTATTTTATATCCGCGACAAGCGCGTCCGTAACATATCTTTTTAACTCCTCTGCAACTGCCACATACCTTTCACAAACAAACGCGGCCGCACTTTATATAACATTAAGTTCAGCGTCTGCAACTTACCTACAAGATAGCTCGGCAACAGCAACCTATTTAAGCATAGACAACGCCGGGGATATCTACCTCACACAATCTTCGGCAACCGCAACATATTTGCAGGGGAGTTCGGCAACGGCTACTTACATTCAGGGTGTAATAGCCGGGACAAACTTAAATGGTGGTGGATCCTCTGGTGAGGTTACATTAAATTTGGATGATCCGATAAGCATATCAAGCGGAACGATAACAGATTTTTACGCTTCGACGGTGACAGCCGACTACGTTCAATCAACGGCAACTTATGCCAGCGATTCAAATTTGTTGGATGGATTTAATTCGGATTACTTTATCTCGGCTTCAAGTGCCTCGGTCACATATTTATTTAATTCTTCTGCTACAGCAACTTATTTAACTTTGTCGTCTGCGGCTGCTACATACCTTATGCCAGACGGTGACGGATCCGGCCTGTCAGGGATACAAGATATATACTGGAATCACGAAGCTACAACGACGGTAAAAATGAATGGAGAAACTCTCGACGGTAACATAATAGACTGCAACCAGATAGAATCTACAGGAACAATTAGTGTTTTCCCTTCTGGTCAAACTGCCGACTATTTTAATTGGACGGTTGCCGGAGGAAACATTCATACTGAAGTTATTGGTGGTGCAGTTTATTATATAGATTCTACTGCACAATCTATTCTTTATTTAGAAACCACAAACAATCAGGGCTTTATAATTATGAAGGAAACAAGCGGTGGAATCACTACTGTCAGTTTTGGAAATTATTTAGGCGACGCTTTTTTTCAGGCAATAAACGGCGATATAGGATTTTGGGATAATGCTGCTAAAAGAATGACGATTGAACGTGGT
>SDBU01001298.1_pt1 | contig 36140 bp, 29 predicted proteins | sample 2277071 | NCBI WGS metagenome assembly SDBU01 (sample SAMN10397929, study PRJNA504765) | marine sediment metagenome | isolation source: marine sediment core GS08_GC12, 126 cmbsf | place: Arctic Ocean: Gakkel Ridge, Loki's castle | collected 2008 | reverse complement strand
CTATTATATCGGGTGGTTCATTTGCCTAATGTGGACGACAAGTTACCATTAAAACAGCACTTGGCACTCGATGCCCGCTTTTTCAAAGTCAGAGGCAAGTTCCTTACCTCTTACGAAGAAAAAGTCATCGCCCTTAGCGCCTTCTAAATTATGTTTCCTATACACCCAGTCGCCGTAATGGTAGTTCATTCTGTCTATTAATATGTAATCCACCTTTCCCCTAAGTGTGGCAGTGAGTTCTTCTGCTTTCGGAAGCATTGGTGCAATCATGGCAAAGGTTCTAATGCTCGCAAGATGTAGCTCCTCAAGTGCCTTGATTCTTTCCCTAATCGATGGGGCATTGGGTTCAAACAACTGTCTTACCTGTTCATCTCCAGTGGTAACTGACACCCCAACCTCAATCTTGTCGGTTCCCCTAAGTAGGGTTATATCACGCAACACAAGCGGAGATTTCGTCTGGATAGTTATTGGCCAATCGTGTCGGACTAATATTTCAAGGCACTTTTTTGTCAGTTCGTATGTTTTCTCCACCGGTTGATAAGAGTCGCACACTCCGCTTACCCATACCCTGCCGGGCGGCATCCTTTCTACCTCGCGCTGAAGTAATTCTGGGGCATTAATCTTGACGTCAACAAATTCACCCCATGGCTCCTTGTGTCCGGTGAACCTCTTCATGAAGCGAGCGTAGCAGTAGGTACAGCCGTGCTGACAACCAATGTAGGGATTGACCACATAGTCAAAAATTTTCGACCTGGATAGAATGGTCCTCGCATTGATTTCTCTGATAATCATAGACGGACTGACTATTAATTATTCGTGGATGGTAATGATATCACTTAGCACTTAGCCAACTCAGTCTTATTTCTACCATCGTACCATGGATAATTTTATCATCTTTGGTAAACTTGATTCCACAATTGTCCATTATGTATGAGGACACATTTGCTTATTTTGTGACCTCTGGGTAGTACAGCCACTCACTTAACGGTCTTGCTCCACAGGCTTTCATACCACTTGCGGTGTTCTTCGCCGGCAACCTTTCGATACTTGGCTATGGTATTGAAGCTAGCGTGACCCAAATGCTCCTGGAGCAATCTTAGTGCGTCACCAGAGTCATCTAGTTTCATTGCGTGCACACTGAAGGCATCTCTGAGCCCTTCATCACCTTTCTTTTTCTGGTCTTTGTCACCGCCAAAGATGCCGGCGGCACCTTCCGCGAGAGCCTTCTTCCAGGTACGTATCTGGCTCGGGTGCACCTCAAACCGGCTGGCCAGTTCAGCTGTTGTCTCTTCGCCTTTGAGCGCTTCCAGGGCTACCCTGGCTTTAAATGATGTGCTGTGTTTCTTTCGGTTCTGTTTCATGTCCTACTCCTCCTGCTTTTGTTATTTTAGGAGCAGAACCCGCTCTTAACAACCTGTCCAAATTTCGGGGACCACCTCACCTGCAGCAGTGGACAGAAAATCAAAGAAAGGAGGTGATGTGTCACTAATCACCTAAACGAGTACACGGGCTTGACAGCCAAGTGAACTTGCCATATAATCGGCGCCAAGAGCGATGAGGCGTGAGAGTTGCCTCATTGCGAGCTGACAAAGGAAATCCTGAATAAAATGATGGCTGCTTTCATGCATCGTTTACGCTCAAGAAAGGTTTATGAGAGGGCGAGCCATGCTGTAGCTACAGGAGGTAGACTATGATTATTGATTTCCACTGGCATTTCACTATGAAAAAACTGGATGAATCTGACGCTCTACAACGTGCTGAAATACATAGGGCCATCTGGGAACGTTCGGCACGCATAAAGCCCGAAAAATCACTCAGAGAGATGGCAAAAGAGCGAGTTTACATCACCGACGATCCTGATGGGGCAAAGCTCTTGCAAAGGATGGAAAAGGCAGGCATCGACGTAACTGTGGCCTGCCCCATCGATGTCATGGAGGACAGCCGGGATGAAGAGGCGATCCTGGCAGAAAACAAGGCATGTGCCAACCTAGAAAGGAGAAACCCCGGGAAGATTATCGCCTTCGCTAGTATCGATCCTCGCAGAAAAAATGCTCCTCAGCTCCTAAAAAGATGCGTCGAAGAATATAGTATGAAGGGTTTAAAATGGCATCCGGATTATTCCAATTTTTACCCTAATAGTCCTGAGGCCTATGAGATGCTCGAGGTTGCCCAAGAACTTAGAATCCCTCTGCTAACCCACACCGGTTGTATGTGGGGTCAATCTAGAGGCAAGTTTACCCATCCGCTACTCTTAGACGAGGTTGCCCTAGATTTCCCTGAACTCACGATAGTTGCCGCTCATACAGGACATCTCTTGTGGCGTGACTGGTGCGCCGCTTCTTACTTCAAGCGCAATCTTTATGGGGATCTCGCGGAATGGAATATCCTCGCTGTGGGGCAATACGAATTCTTCTGCCGTTTCCTGCGTGAAGTCATCGATATATCAGGTGCCGATCGCATCCTATTCGGATCAGACGGACCATGGTTTGAGCTACTTGTAAGTAACGAGCGGTGGGTCCAGATAATAAAGGAACTGCCGAGAAATGCTCCCGAAGGCATCAAGTTCACTGATGAAGAGGTAGCTGCCATTCTTGGTGGCAATGCCCAAAAAATCCTAGGCATAGGCTCTTCTCCCCCAGCACCGCCCTCAATTGCCCGATGGGGTCACCCATAGGTAAGAATAGGGAGAACTATTATAGAATGACGGGATGGGATGAGGTTAGGTGATCTCCCAAGCAGGGAAAGCTTCAACAATGGTTCCTTTTTATAGCTTCCTGCCTAGTTTCTCCGCCGCCTGTTTGGGGAACTCTGGATTGGAGAGCAAGAGACGGCCAACAGCAATTAGGTCTACCTTCTGTTCTCGAACAATGCTATCGGCATATTCAGGCTCGGTAATATTCCCCACTCCGATGACTGGAACTTGCACTGTTTCCTTAATTCCCTCCGCCAAAGGAACAAAGTAACCCTGTTCAGTAAATGACCTTTGGCCGTCACCACCAATGCCTCCTGAGACATCAATAACATCCACGCCAGCCCGCTCAAGATGTTGTGCAGCAAGTTTTCCTTCTTGACGGGTCAGACCTCCCTCCAACATATCGTCAGCACCAAAGCGGTAAAACAGGGGTGTATTTTCTCCGAGCCTGGTTTTAACTTCTTTAATCACTTCCAGAGGGAAGGTGAGCCTTCCTGCCAAATTACCTCCGTATGCATCGTTGCGCTGGTTGGTATACGGCGACAGGAACTGGCTAAGAAGAAAGCCATGCGCACCATGCAACTCAACAGAATCGAAGCCAGCTTCCATCGCTCGATAAGCAGCTTCACCAAATCTTACCACTATCGCTTTAATGTCAGGAATGGTCAGTGGCCTGGAAACCTCACTGGCATTAGGTAGCATAACAGTCCATGGGCCGGCAGGTTGCTCTCCTGTAACGTTTCGAGGAGCTTTAGCGCCGCCATGGGTTAGCTGTATTATTACTTTAGTCCTTTCAACGTGGATGGCTTCTACCAGACGCTTGAGGCCGGGTACTAGTCTGTCATCATAAAGGCCCAGTTGTCCCTGAGATAACCTGCCATCTCGGGAGACATAGGTATGCTCGATAATTATTAGTCCTACACCGCCTCTGGCTCGGGTCGTATAATGCCTGATATGTCTGTCAGTAACCTCGCCATCTTCGGTGGCCATATTGGTTGCCATGGGCGGCATTATCAACCGGTTTTTTAACACGAGTCCCATTATTGTTATTGGTTCGAAAAGGCCTGGCATGTCACTTACCTCCCTTATATGCATATCTGGTATCTTCTAACTATTTTACACTGACCGAACAGAAATCAAAAACTGGCAATTATTGCCAGAAACTTAACGAATTAACATAACCTTCGGAGGGGACCATGATTTCAATGTAATTTGCACAAAATAGCGAATTGTGAAAGTATTACCAACTTGTCCAAACTCAACTTATGCGTTCTCAGGCACGACTTACTTTGTTTGAGAGATTAGGATCTTGAGGTGCAACAAGAGCAATGATAATTTTGTTATAGCAGCTGCAGGCCATGATTCATTCTTGCCAATGCTAACTACTCAATTGAATGTCTATCTTTCCTCTATAGTTATTCCTACTATAGTATCGCCATTCTCAATTGCTTTTAGAACATCCATTCCGCTTATTAGCTGACCAAACACCGAGTGTTTACCATTAAGGTGGTGTTGAGGAGCATAAGTAATAAAAAACTGTGAGCCATTCGTATTGGGGCCAGCATTAGCCATTGATAGAGCCCCGGTGACATGGGTATGCTCCGTAAATTCATCAGCAAATTTGTAACCAGGTCCACCTGTTCCAGTTCCAGTAGGATCTCCTCCCTGAGCCATAAAGTCAGGGATGACACGGTGAAATGTCGTACCATCATAGAATCCCTCACGTGCGAGAAATACGAAATTGTTTACTGTTGCGGGAACATCACTGGCAAATAATTCTAGTACTATGTTGCCCTTCCCTGTTTCAATGGTAGCAGTATATTGCTTACTGGTATCAATTGTCATTGGTGGTGGTGCTGAGTAGCTCATAGGCTTTTTTATTGGTGCTGGCTCTGAGGGAACAGTAGCACATGATGTTAAAAGAAGTGCTACTAGAACTAGGATAACGCCATCTATTCGAGATAAACTCTTGCTTACCACGAATCTTCCTTCTCCTTTCTGATAATCTAATCGTATTATAACACTTGGCCTAGTCTCTGAAAAGTGGACTGAAGGAAGGTCTCCACTTTCAAATGCAAGGTAAGAGTTGAAACATGTGGATATTAAAGTACCCTTTTTATTGAAGAATTGCACTAATCTGACGTTTCGTTCAATACTTGGAATACCATCGGTTTATTCCTGATTATGATATTGACAAGAGATTTGAGTAGGTATACAGTTACCAGTATAAAAATCAAAGGGGAAAAACTGTTGGATAGACCAATTGCGATTTTAAGGGGCGGCAATGCGGGACATTGTATGGCTGCTGATCTTACGTCGGGGGGTTTTAAGATAAACTTCTATGAGCACCCCAATTTCAAAACCTCGTTTCAGACCACTTTGCAAACTAGGATGGTGGCAATAATAGATGTAGGGCAAGCTAAGATCCATAAAGTTACAATGGATATGGCACGAGGAGATTGGCGCTCCCGTGAGCGGGATTGTCGAGCTCTGAAGGCTATGCCTTAACGCCCCTAAGCTTTTTCAATCTCTAACCTAAAGGTTAAGGGTTAGCTGGAGAGGAAGGAAAGACGATAGTACTGGTTATACTTTCTTTGATACCGAGGGAGGCAGAGGAGTCATCTTTCAGATAAGAATTTCTGATAAAAGATGGGCAGGTGAATCAATTCCATAACAATTAATAGTCGGATTCCCTACGCTTGCGTTGGGTGTGGGAAAGCTTAAATCTGGGAGGTGAATCAGAAGCCGGGAAAATGCAATTTACACGCAAAGAAGGAAGTTTAGGGAAAATGGCAGATGTGAGCTAGCAAAGGTCCAACCGATTATGTTAGTTGTGCGAGTTGTCGGTTGACCAGAATGTTATGCTAGGATTTCGGATTTAACATATTGTGCCGCCGGAGTAGAGGTATTAGATCAAACGGCATTAAATTAGACATTAAGAAAAGGGGGAATCTTTATGCAACGAGAGATAAAAGTAGTCCAACATGGGGTTGGGAGGCAGGGTCAACTTATGGTTGGGTTTATGCTCAAGAAGGCAGCGATAAAGATTGTGGGAGCAGTTGATATAGTGAATGTGGGCAAGGATCTGGGCGAGGTAATAGGTCTCGATAAAAAGATTGGTATCTCCATATCTGATAACCTTGCTGCTGTTCTGGCTCAAACAAAACCTGATGTAATGCTCGATGCAACTTTTCCTTATATAGAGCAGCTATATCCGATATTTATGAAAGCCCTAGAAGCGAAGGTAAATATTATATCAATTGGTGCAGGAGTATTTAACCCCTGGATCTCTGCACCGGACCTTGCCAAAAAGCTTGATGAGACGGCAAGAAAAAACAGGGTTAGTGTTGTTGGCACAGGGATGGGCCCCGGGTTTGACCAGGATACGCTACCGCTCTTCCTTAGCGGAGTATGTAGCACTGTTAGAAAGATAGTGAGTGACGGGGTTAGCGATGCATCTCAGGCTGGTCCCACCTACCGCAGACGATGGGGGTGTGGGCTACCCAAAGATGAGGCTGAGAGAAAATTGGCAACAGGAGAGTTGAAGTTCCTTTTTGGTTATGCCGGTCAAGTTAGATTCTTAGCCGATTGCTTAGGATGGGAAATTACGGATTTAAGGGAGGAGAAGGAATTTATTATTAGTAAGACTGTTCGAGATTTCCTTAATTTTAGAATTGAGCCAGGTCAAGTGTGTGGATTTAAACACAATTGCTATGCCATGAAAGATAGAGAGATAGTGATCGAAATAAGAAGTACTGTAGATGCTGGTGCTGCTTTGGATGGCCTTGAGCCACGCTATACCCTTTCCATTGAAGGGGACCCTAGTTTTACCATAAGTATCCCCGAAATACCACCAGAATTGGGTTTTATGGGTACAGCAGCGCACGCTGTTAACTGGATTCCTCATATAATAAAGGCTAAGCCAGGTCTATTAACTAATGGAAGGGATTATCCAATGGTTACTTGTTTGCCTCAAAAAGTGGAAATGGAGACATGAGTGAAGAAGTGGTTACCTAGTGTTTCGTCACGTAGTTACTTTGACATAGGCCCTAGAAGTGTAACAACATGGAGTGCACCCTGCAATGCCCCCGGTCATGTGTGTTTACATGCCTGGAAAACCGACGCAAACAGTTTCGAAGTTTCTGGCACAAGTAAGGCAACAGTGGGTCGAGTGGGTGAAGGAAGTTGACGTTATCGCTATAGTCGGTGTCCGTCCCAATCTTATTGAAAACTATGTGTGGCAACCAGTGCTTAGCTGTCGAGCAGAAGTCTGGTATGTAGGCGGTAAAGATGGAGACTATCACCAATTGGCAGATTCCCTAGGCAACAGACTTAAATATCTTGCACCCACATTCGACCAGGCTATCGATCAGATAACTGGTAGCTTGTGTTCGCAATTAGAGATGAATTTACTAATAGTTGCTCGGTAAGTTCCGAGCTGAAGCTTTCATATTCACCATCTTGAGCAAGCGCCGAACTCATGCTGGCGAAGAATGGAGCACTACTACCTATGAGCAGTGCCACTACTACGATTAAGCTTATCAATAATGCTCTCTTCACTTAGTGACCCTCGTTCCTTCTGCTCGTACTTGCATCACACTTCGCTCAAGAGTGAAACGCCCAAATCAAGGCGTTCTTCTCCTAGATGTAGGCACTTCCCGTCCTGCTAGCATCTTATAGTGCTTCATCTACCCAAACCAAAAAGGGCACCAGCAACCGCCCTAGAGTAGTGGTTCCAATGCCCTTACTTCATCCTCATTACCTTCCCTAGCCCAATTCTTATTGCTTTTAAGGTTATCTTACATGTTGCGACTTTAGTCTAGTCCTGTACTTAGACCTTGTCAATACCACACATAGATGGGTACTGCTCGGTGGTGGTTGACACCCTTTTTAAGGGCGTACCACTCCTAAAAAAGGATAGGAAACCTATGGACATTAGTGATAGAATTGGAGTATGCGAAATGCAATCAAAGTTGGCGGTGCGATTTTGATCGCCATCATCACTACTAATTCAATTGTTTTTCAAGTCACAGGCGTGCTTGAAAAAGCCAAGTGGCGCATTGATTGGGAATGGGTTGTTCTAGCTGGCTGGTTGTTTTTTGCATTGTTTAATGGATATTATTAGGGTCTCGTAAGCGCATAAATGTCCTTGAAGAGACCAAACCAGCCATCAGTGTAGTGCCCGAAAAAGACGACATTAATTTCTATCTTAGAGTTCACAATACCGGAGAACACGCAGAATTTGAAGCGCAAGTGGAGATATTAGAGGGGAATGATTTTATCACCTCACTACCCAAATTGTATCCTGCATGTTGGTAAGCCACGAGGCAACCAAAAACCCAACTCATGAAAGAGCAGGTAGACTCCTATAAGAATAGCTGGCCTAGAACGGTCTGATAAGGGCAAGAGAATGGCACTCCGTCTTTATCATTATGCTATCTTTTACCTTTCGGATATTGATGGAACGACTCAGAGGATTCAAAAACAAATGAGTTATACCAATTCTACTTCGTGGGAACTAGGAAGTGACCTGATACCAAAGCCGTGTTTCACGCTAAGGATAACAATTACTTCGAATCCCAGCATGAAAGAGGGGGGTTTTAGTAGAATTTATCAGTTAAATGATGCCGGATTATCAGATGTAAATTCCTATTATCATAGAGGTTAGTATGTTACCAACCCGAAACGAGGAGAACCCATAGATGTAAGCCATTGCATGTGCAGTTAACATTTAGCCAGGTTGTGCAGGAACCGGGTTAGGACTCTTCTTAATTAATTTACGAGGCTATCTGACCAGATTTAAGGGCAATAAGTAGTTGCATAAAATGAACGGATTAAGTAAAGTAATTATAGATTGTCCAGACTGTTAATAATCCATCTAGGCGCTTGAAACGGAGGTGATTCATGAAAAAATTGCAGGTGATGATAGGCATCAAATTGGAAAAGGAGAGGTTGGAGCAGATAACCGCGGTAGACCCTAGAATCGAACTGGCCGACGCCTCTGAGCATTTCCTCCAGATTGCACTTATTAGTGAAGCTCACCCGGAGGTTTCCCTTGATCGATTGTGCGAACTTATGAAGGGTGTGGAGGTCATGTACACTTTGCAGCCCATGACCATAGATGTAACTCCGGTAGCTGCCAGAGTTCCCACGCTAAGGTGGATTCACACCGCTCTAGCGGGGGCTGATAAATGGGTTGAGGCGAAGATCCTGGAGACCGGCATCACCTTTACTACATCGAGGGGGACGCCAGGGGTAACCATCGGCGAATACGTTATCATGTTGATGCTGATGATGGCGAAACATGCTCACCTGCTAATTCTGAATCAAGCGAAACACTTCTGGCTAACCTATGCTAGATTCCCCACGATCTCTGAGCTTTGTGGCCAGACGGTAGGGATTGTGGGGCTGGGCGGGGTTGGACGTCACACAGCAAAATTAGCCAAGGCCTTTGGTATGCGCGTCCTCGCCTATGACCCCTACGTCTCCGCAGGGGAGGTTCAAGACGTCGATTACATGTGTAAGGAGCTCCATCAACTCCTCACCGAGAGCGATTTCGTGGTTATCGGTGCCCCCCTTACAAAGGAGACCTGGCACCTCTTCGGCGAAGCGGAGTTCCGGGTGACGAAACGAACAGCCCACATCGTTAATACCTCAAGAGGAGCCTTGATTGATGAAGTAGCCTTGGTAAAGGCCCTTAAGGAAGGAAAGCTAGCGGGAGCGGCGTTGGATGTATTCGAGCTGGAGCCTCTTCCACCCGAGAGCGAACTGTGGGACATGCCCAATGTGATCATAAGCCCGCATGTTTCAGGAGGATCCACAGCCAGGTGGGGAAGAACGGTGGATCTCTTCTGCGAAAATCTCAAACGCTACTTGGCAAGGGAGAAACTGATTAACGTATACGACCCCGATAAAGGGTTCTAATCGGAATTTCCCATATCAACCCTTTGATTGCCAAGAAGCTACTGCCAAAAGGCATACTACAGTATTCTAGTACTGTTGATGATAGACTTAGGACGGTCATCGGTGTCAGAAACAGAGCTCTCACTAGACGATGTGTTATCCACCATGACCTCAAGAATCTGTCTGAAGCTCGTCCCAAGTATACCATATCTGGCATTTCTCTTATAGGAACCGCTTGCCCGGTAAGGCGTGGGCCGGGTAATTCCGCTAGTTCCAGTCAGTTGTTGACCAAAACATCTCAATGTTCACTATGGTTTGTCATGATATTTGCCTTACTGTTTCCTCTATCAGTTACCATGTTAGTTCACCATAGTTCTTTCCTTGCTTCCACTCAGTACTTCACGCTGTGCTTCACACTGCGCCACAGGCTGTGCTTACGCCGTACTTCACTTACGTCGCTCTGTCAAGGAAAATAGCTACGAACCTACAGAGAAACCACGGAAAGGAAGCACAGAGCCACGAGAGCATATAGAGTAACGGGACTCAAATTATAATCCTTTTTGCTTGGTAGTTAATACCCTATGATTGTACGATTCATCCGTTTGTTACCTATGGTTTACCATGTCGTTTACCATGTCATTTACCATGTCGTTTACCATACCGTTTACCATACCGTTTACCCTATATGGTTTACCTGCTTTTCTTAGCTCGCACCAGCCTTCCGCCTTCCATCAAGCTCAGTAGTGCCGCAGTATCAGCAGCATTCATCTTGTCCAGCTCATCTATAAACAGAATCCGCGGCTCGCGCTCTGCTACGATGTCCCATAGTCCCGCCTTGCTTGTTGCCGAGCCAACAAGCTATATCGCTTGCTCGCCGTACGTTCGCTCTATATCCCAGAGAAACAAGGACTTTGCAAGTGCCGGTGGCCCTGCTAGCAACACATGCACAAGCCTTTCCACAGGTAGTACAGCTACCAATAGTTCCTTGATATCATCATGGCTCTATGGGTTTTACTATCGAACATTCCATCTGGCAACGTCAGAATTTCATCCTGAGGCTTCTCATAGTCTTTTGTGGGCTCCGTTAGAAAGCTTTCCTGCTCACGACCGAGTTTGGTAAGCAGTAATCCTCTAGAACTATTTGAGTGGAATTTTTCCTCTATCAATCCCTTTACCAGTAGGTTGTTTAAAGTGGCTGGCGGAACTCGGACGTCACTCCAACTCCACCCCAGGCTAAACTCCTTCCGGTCATGGGTTTGCTCGTACTCGAGGATGCTGATTAGGGCGTCCCGCTGCTTTTGATTAAGGTTCACTTTGCGCACCTCCCAATATTGCCGATATTAGGGATATTACTCTCCCCGTCCCTCTGTTTATAGTAGTTATTACTGTGTTTTGCTAACATTTTTGCTAACGAACTTCTGAGCACGAAAAGTTACGCAAAGGTATTATAAGTTACAAACCGAAGCTAAACTGAAGACTTAAGGGTATTAGAAGTTACAATTATTCACTCATAGGTAGAATACGCCTGTATCTTTTAATCAGGGTGTCAAGACACTAGGTCAACCGACACCTTGATTTTACCTTTTTCAACCACAATATCAATATTTTAAGCTCAACTGCACCATTTGCTCTATGTATGGTTTACTTTTCTCTCACCAAGACCGATTGACCCAAGCATGGTAACGACAGCAGTTAGGTCCACCGCAATACGGACAGTTTATTGTTTCATCAATTCTGAGTTTGCCTGCTGTCCCTGCTCCTTTGAGACGTTAATACCTCCTTCTCGTTATAAATAGTCCAGCTATCACGCCGGCAACTCTAGCTTAAAAGGTGGTATAATCACTTGGGGTACGGTTAATTCTGTGAGTAAAAACAAGAAACCCAAGCTTTTCCATGGCTGGTTTGTTTTAGTCGGCGCGTTCCTTATATGTTCTGTTGGCTATTCAATGAGGTATTCCTTTTCCGTATTTTATGCTGAGATCTTGAACGACTTCGGTTGGAGTCGAGCTGAGACTGCGGCAGCCTTTTCCATTAGTTTGCTAGTTTATGGTATAAGCTCGCCTATAGTAGGCACTCTGACTGACAAATTCGGGCCAAGGAGAGTATTGTTGTTTGGTATTTCCTTATTGGCTACTGGATTATTAGCTATGAGCCAAATGAATAGTATCTGGCTCTTCTACTTTTTGTTTGGGATTGTTATGGCAGTGGGAGTAAATTCTTTAGGATTTGCTGTTCACAATGCCTATTTACCGAATTGGTTTGTCATGAGGCGCGGTTTAGCCTTTGGTGTGGTTCTGGCTGGAGCCGGCGGAGGCAACGTGCTGGTTTCACTCTATCAGTACCTTATATCAAGCCTTGGCTGGCGAGTAACATATATGGTACTTGCACCTATCAGCTTGGGTATTGTTGTGCCCTTGGCTATCTTCCTTATACGGAAGACACCACAGGAGATGGGGCTGTTACCAGACGGTGCCACTCATGATTTGACAGGGGAGGGGGCAAGTACAGTCAGAGAGGATAGGTCGGATTTGCTTATCGTAGACAGAGGCTGGGCAGCAATCGACTGGACATTAGCCAAAGCATTGAAAACCTATCAGTTTTGGTTTACGTTTTTGACGATACTATTCTTTTCCATGTCTCTGAATCTTGTTCTAGCCCACCAACCCATTTATTCCCAAGATATTGGGTTCAGTGCCATGTTTGGTGCATCAATATTTGGCCTTGCTGGGGTTACCCTTATAATAGGTCAGTTGTGCGGCTTTATCTCGGACAGGATAGGGAGAGAAGTCACATACACTCTGGGGACATCTGGTACTATTATTGCCACATTCGCCCTCATGCTAGCAACCTCTTCCCAGCCGTGGCTACTATACCTCTACGCAATATCCTGGGGCATATCGTTGGGCATGGCAGGTGCCTCGGTATTTTCATCACTAGCTGACCTATTCGCTGGCAAACACTACGGTGCCATCAATGGTTTCTGCCTGTTAGGTTTCGGGATTGGTGGTACTATCGGGCCCTGGCTTGGCGGATACATATTTGATGCAATGAATAGCTATACCGCTGCTTTCATCATAGTGATTGTAGCACTAGGACTATCCTGCATCCTACTTTGGCTTGCTGCCTCGAGAAGGGTAAGGTTAGTGGCAGGGAAAGCACCAAAGGCTGTTACAGGGTAGTCCAAGCTTTAGTCTGTGGTGAGATATTCAGGGAGAGCGGGCTGTTGACAAATCCATCAGTAGGGACTAAACTCAAGTCTCAACAAGTGAAAAACCATATAATTGAGGAAGTTATGGCAATAGAAGAATTTCTACGTACTAGATTGGCTAACCTATCAGAGGTAGAAAAACTTATCTAGGGCTTGAGAATTATTGAAAAGAATATGAAAAAGAAGGAGGGAAAATGAATCCTTTAGAAACCGAAGTATGCGGTTACAAGTTAAAAAATCCAATTGTGATAGCCTCGGCTACAACAACTAGAAATGCTGAATACATGGAAAAAGCAATTGATAGTGGAGCTGGAGCAATAGTAGCTAAAGGTCTTTATGACTTAGAAACTTACAGAAAATATATTAGACCGAGATTCACAATACTTCATAAGAAAGGATATCCATATTGTTATTCCAACTATTCGAGTGAATTTATGACTACTTATACTCCGGAAGAATGGGTTATAGAATTGAAAAAGGCAAAGAAATATGCCGAAAAGAATAAGTGTCTTCTGATTGGTAGTATGGCTGCAAGTACAATACAATCATGGAGAAGGTTGGCCAAGATGATAGAAGAAGCGGGCGTAGACATGTTAGAAATTAGTTTCAGTTGTCCAAACACGGTAGGTAGCAAAGTTGTTGGAATTGAATTGGGAGGAGACCCTAATGCCTGTTTTGAAGTTACATCTGCAGTCGTAGATACTGTTAAAATCCCGGTCTTCACCAAACTAACCTTCGACGGTGTTAACCTTGTTGAAGTTGCCAAAAAAGTGAAGGAAGCTGGAGCCCAAGGGATAAGCATTATAGGCAGAATTTCATCATTGGAAATCGAAATAAATGACGGACGACCATTGTTAGCCAGCGGATATGCAGGCGTGGGCGGGCCGTGGATGAGACCAATAATGCAAAAATGGGTTGCGAGGGTGGCTAAAGAGGTTAACATTCCGGTATCAGCCTCAGGAGGAGCATATAGCAAGGAAGACGTTATAAAATGTATAATGTGCGGTGCTACAACTGTACAAATATGCACCGCGATTATGTATGGTACAAAAGGCTACGCTATCATAAATGACTTTATCGAAGGGCTTGCAAACTACTTAAAGGAGAAAAATATTTCGTCTGTCAATCAAATATGGGGTATCACTTTGGACCAAATAAGAACATTTCCAGAACTAGAAAGGGAACCTGATGTTTGGGCGAGTGTAATTACAGAAAAGTGCAATAGCTGTGGCTTGTGTAAGAATTGGTGCTACCATGATGCACTATCTTTTGATGATGTTGGTAAAGCTAAAATTGAAAGGGAATATTGCGATGGATGCGGGTTATGCAAAATTTTGTGTCCTGTTGAAGCAATTGAGATGAACGGTCAAGGTCCCTTTTACTTTGGAGACTATAAATAGTATTGCTTTGTAAGGGTTATAAAAATGAATTGCCCCACAGCAGGCTGTGGCAAAGCAGAGGGAATTTTTCTTGACGTGAAAGATGAAATGTGCGCCTATATCGCTTATTGAGTCCAGTAACTGATGATTCCTGAGAAATTGTAGAAAACGTCTCAGGTTGTTGGTATACCAGTCAATCGTCTTCTGGCTTCTTCCCTCTGTGGCCAATCTGATGCCATGTTTTTGTATCAGGGCATCAAAGGATGACAGTTTTGGGTTCATTTTCTACTCCTCCTTTTCACGAATCAGGTGCTCAAGGAAAAACGGCCATACATTGCAGCGTATAGCAGACTGGCAAAGGAGGCAGAGCTGCCTTTCATTTCGCTTAGCGAATCTGTAAAAGTTGGATTGCACTATTTAATTTAGGTTAAGGGGCTTTGGTGTCGGAAGTTACTTTGTGCATCTGAAATGGTGGTGCGGATAGGAGATTTAGCAAGCTCTTAACCAAGAGACATACAACTAAATAAGCAGGAGTTGCATTTCTCTTTCATAGGACCGATCTGTTTGACCTAAGCGACCCAGACAAGATTGTTCTTTATTTTTAAATCAATGCATTTAGATTATTTTATTGTAAAATTAAAGTGGAATTAATACAGTAAATTGATTGTAAATATTAAAGCTAAATCTCCAGACGATGTCATAGTCTTGACAGTGGGATATTACGAGGACTATAGGTAGGTGATACTGCTAAAAAGGGAGGAATTATGTTAGACGAAACAGATATCAGTCAAGAGAGGATTTGGCTTTACGAAGAACGTGCCAATAAAGTAGTTACCAATCTTAAAAAGAGGAATATAGACGCCCAGTATGTTTCAAGTCGGCAAGAGGCGCTTTCGACTATCCTGGAAATGATTCCTGAAGGAACGATAGTCGCCCGTGGGGACTCAGTCAGCCTAGATCAGATAAGGGTTATTCCAGAACTCAAAAAACGCAACCGAAATAGGATTATCGACCCGCAGGAGAGAGATGCCAACGGTTTCTTCCTTGCCGAACTAGAAGGGAGGTTGGCAATAGCGAGAGAGACTTTCTTCTCTGACGTATTCTTAACAGGCACAAATGCTATCACTCTTGATGGCAAACTGGTCAATAGCGATGGCTGGGGAAATAGAGTGTCGGCAATGATATTTGGACCTAAAAAAGTCATTGTAGTAGCCGGCGTCAACAAAATTGTCAAAGATGTGGATGAAGCCCTGGAGCGGATTCACCAATTCGCGGCACCAATGAATGCCAAGCGGCACTACCTGAAACACCACTGGCCTGAGTTTGGAGAACTGCCTTGTGTAAGAACAGGTAAGTGCGTTGACTGTAGCCACGACTGGCGTATCTGCCTTTACACCACAATTATTGAGGGAACCTTGACAAGGGATAAGGGACGGATAAATGTGGTGCTGGTAGGGGAAGAGCTGGGCATATAGGATGAGAAGGTATATGCTTTCTAGCCTTTTTGCTTATGGCATACAACCCAGATACGATAATATTACTAAATGATTTAATTACAAGTGTTGACAATAAGAATAGTGGCGGCCTATAGTATAAGCGCCAGTCGAGCAGAAAGCCCGTGTGACGTGGGTAACGACATGGAAAAGGAAAGCTTATGATACTTGCTCATTTAGCAATAGCCGAAGTAAGAAAGTGAATCCCAGACTACAGAGAGGTTGGGACCTGTAGACAACTTCTACGATTGAACTGGGGTTGCATTGACAGACTGTTACGTTAAATAAAGGAGGGTTTATGAGTAATGATTTTCACTTTAGTCGGCTCTTCCGGCCTGGTCGAATAGGGCAGATGGAACTTAGAAACCGCATAGTCATGCCTCCCATGGTTACCAACTTTGCTACCAAGGATGGCTACGTTACCGAGCAACTGAAGAAATACTATGAGGCGCGCGCTCAGGGAGGGGCAGCGCTAATCATTCTGGAGGCCGTTTACTTTCACCCGCAGGGTCGGGGTTATATAAATGAGCTAAGTATTACCGACGACAAGTTTATTCCGGGCCTGAGCGAATTGGCTCAGGCTATTCAAAGACACGGTGCTAAGGCATCCCTCCAGATAACCCACGACGGAAGAAATGCCCATTCACACCTAACAGGAACGCAGCCAGTAGCTCCCTCGCCCATTCCCAACCCCGGGGGTGAGATGCCTAAGGAGCTAACAGTTGGTGAGATAGCAGAAATTATCGGTCATTTTGCCCAGGCAGCACGGCTCTCTAAGAAAGCAGGGTTTGACGCCGTACAAATTAATACTGGGGCGGGTTCTCTGCTCGGTCAATTTGTGTCCCGTGCCTTCAACAAGCGTGAGGATGCCTATGGAGGTGACTTAGGAAACAGAGCAAGGTTCCTAGTTGAGGTTGTAAAGGCTGTTAGACAAGCGGTAGGGGTAGGCTATCCCATTGAGTGCAAAATGACCGGTAAACAATACGGGATAGAGAATGGGATCACCTTAGAGGAAGCTCAACAGGTGGTGAGAATGGCTCAGGACGCCGGTGCGGATGCAATCTCTGTGACTGCCCTAGGCTCTTTCCCATCCGCTTTGGCGGCTAATATTCCTCTTGAGCCCATCTTTGTGGAACTGGCAGCAGGAATCAAGAAAGTCGTTACCGTACCAGTGATAGCCGTGGGAAGGATTGACCTCGAGCTTGGGGAAAGAATCCTTCAGGAGGAAAAAGCTGACCTCATTGCTATGGGAAGGGCTCTAATCGCTGACCCTGAGCTTCCCAACAAAGTGATTTCAGGCAGATTGGATGACATTACCCCATGTATAGTCTGCATGAGGTGCTTAGACAAGCTCTTTATCGAAAGCCCCATAGACTGTACGGTCAATGCTCGGGTAGGACGAGAGGCAGAGTATACTATAGAGCCTGCCAAGAAGCCCAAGAAGGTCTTTGTTATTGGTGGGGGGGCTGCTGGTATGGAGGCGGCTAGAGTAGCCGCCTCAAGAGGTTATAAAGTAACCCTTTACGAAAAGGAGAGCAAACTAGGGGGACAGCTGATCTCGGCAACAATTGCGCCTCACAAAGACAGGACTGCACCGCTAACCAGATACCTAGAAGCCCAGGTTAAAAAGCTTGACGTTAAGGTTGAGCTGGGCAAAGAGGTAACCGCGGCATTGCTGGAGGAGGTTAATCCAGACGTAGTAGTTCTGGCGACAGGTGCTACGCCAATCATTCCCGAGATACCTGGGGCAAAGGGGGATAACGTAGTTACTGCTGTGGATGTGTTGACCGGGCGCAAGAAGGTGGGGGAGGTGGTGGTAGTGGTGGGTGGGGGAATGATAGGTTGTGAGACTGCCGAATTCCTGGCGGACAAAGGCAAAAGGGTAACCATCCTGGAGATGCTCGAGGAAATGGGGAGTGATATCGGGCCGGCTTTGAGACCAACCATATTGGAGAGGTTAAAAAATGCTAGTGTTCGGATGGAAACTGGCGTTAAGGCAGTGGAGATAACAGAAAAGGGAGTGAGGGGAATGCGGGATAGTACCGCTGAGTTTTTTGAAGGCGACACGTTGGTGCTAGCTGTAGGTATGGAGCCTTCAAAGGGGCTTGCCCAGAGCCTAAAGGGGAAGGTGAAGGAGCTTTATCTTATTGGCGACTGTGTGGAGCCACGAAAAATAGTGGGCGCTATTGACGACGGCTTTCGTGTTGGCCGTGAGATTTAAGAGTCAATTAGTTAGGCCAATAGAAGCCGTGTAGACTTTTCTGGGATAGCTGAGTAGAAAAGAGTAATGAGCTTACCCCCTGAAAAGTATATGGAGTAGTGCTGAAATACTTAGTAGGCTCAGGCCTAGAAAGGAGTATTAAGGATGCGCAGATTGCGTGTGGATGTGAAAGCATGCCGGGGCTGTCTGTCTTGTGAGCTTGCTTGCTCTTTTAGACAAGAAAAAGAGTTTGATCCAGCAAAAGCTAGACTATATGTCATAAAAGACGAGTGGGAAAATATAATGCTGCCCGTGATCTGTACACAATGTGGTAGATGTGCTGCGGTTTGTCCCAAGGAGGCCATTTCACAAGGGTCAAACGGTGTATGGTATATTGCTAAGAAGAAGTGCGATGGTTGCGGAGATTGCCTTAAAGTCTGTCCTACACAAGTTATGTTTCTACACCCTGATACTGCGAAAGCAACCATGTGCGACCTTTGTGATGGGGACCCGGAATGTGTTCGGTTTTGCCCTTATGAAGCCATTTCATTTTTGGAGCAATCGGTTATCACCAGGCTAATGCGTGGTGAGTTTGCCAGTAAGGTTATATCTAAAAAAGAGGAGAGGGTTTAGAAATGGTATGGGGAGATATTTTACGCGTTGATTTGTCTAACGGAAAAGTAAGGCGAGAACCAATAACGGAGGAGATGAGGCGGAATTTCATCGGCGGCAGGGGCATTAATTCCAAGCTACTTTATGATGAAGTGAGGCGCGGGGCGGATCCCCTAAACCCGAAGGAAAATCTCCTGATATTTGGCGCCGGACCACTGAACGGGACCTACTTCCCGGCATCTAGCCGGTTCACTGTCACCGCTAAATCGCCACTGACCGGGATACACGGTGATGGGAATGCCGGAGGGTGCTGGGCATCAGAATTAAAATTTGCCGGCATTCAGCATATTGTTATCTACGGTGCGGCCGATAAACCGGTTTACTTGAGCATTGATAATGAGAAGGTCGAGATAAGGGATGCCGCTCACCTGTGGAATAAGAGTGTATGGGAGACGCAGAAACTGATAAAACAGGAGTGGAAAGACCCTAGAGTCCAAGCAGCGGTAATCGGGCCGGCCGGTGAGAACTTGGTAAGATATGCTACCATTATGACCAGCGTGGCTGACACAATAGGCAGAACCGGGATGGGCGCTGTTATGGGCTCTAAGAAACTAAAGGCAATAGCAGTACGGGGTACAAAAGGCTTAAAGGTAGCCCACCCTAAGGAATTTAGAAAAATAGCACTGGAAGCTCATAAAGTTATCCTGACCGACGCTGACTATCAGTATTTCAGTCACTATGGCACCGAAGGAATGGCCGATGTCTATCACTCCCTGGCACTGTGCGCCGCACATAATGCAGCACGAACCTATATGGAACCAGAGCCTGATTACACCGGATATGGCAATGCCTTGAGGAAAGTGGATGAATTCACAGTCAAACACAGCGCCTGCTTTGGTTGTCCCGCCGGCTGTCGCCACTTCTATAGGGTTAAGGAAGGACCTTATGCTGGTACCTGTGGGGATGGTCCACACTTTTCTGGGATATACGCCATAGGCACCACTTGTGACCTCTATTCCTATCCCGCTTTGTTAAGAATTTGTGCTGATCTTAATCAGTGGGGACTCGACATGATATCTTTAGGCACTGTTATCGGCGCGGCTATGGAGTGGTATGAAAAGGGAATCATTACTAAAGAAGATACCGATGGGGTTGAGTTAAACTTCTCGAATCATGAAGCGGTTTTGGAGATGGCCAGAAAGATTACTTTTAGAGAAGGATTTGGCGATATACTCGCTGAAGGTGGGGTGTCTGCGGCACAAAGGATTGGTAAGGGTGCAGAGCATTATGTCCAACACTCCAAACGCTTAGAGGAAGCCATGAGCAATTACCGGGTTCGAGTAGGTGTCTCGCTCAGTCGTGCTCTGTCTACCAGAGGTGCAGACCATTTAAGAGGTGAGGGCTACAGTGCATCAGATGTACCCCGGATACTTAGTAGCGTTGGCGCCTCACCATCGATGACCCCCTACGAGTACGAGCATATTCCGACGATATGGCAACAGAATTTTAATACTATGCAAGATTGCCTAAATAACTGTGCCTTCATGCATAGATTTTTCTTGGCTGAGGGGCTGCAACTAGACCATTTTGCCGCGGCTCTTTCTGCGGCTACCGGACTGGACTTTTCCGGTGATGATTTAATGAAGGTGGGGGAAAGGATATATAATGTTGAACAAGCTTTTAATTGCCGGGAGGGAGTAACACGTGAGGATGATGTAATGCTGCCCAAACGATTTTATGAAGAACCGACACCTGACGGACCACTTAAGGGAGAAGTTCTTAATTGGGACAAGTTTGAAAAGATGAAAGATAGATACTATGCACTAAGGGGATGGGATGTGGCAACAGGAATTCCAAGAAGAGAAAAATTAGAGGAGCTAGGGTTAAAGTATATTGCCGATGAACTCGAAGGCATTAAAGATAAGAGTGAGAAATAGTCATGCCACTGGGTTGAGTTATACTTCTCGATCAGTGCCAAGGGCCATATTATTCTCAAATTTAGTGTTAGAAGTATCTACAGATCGAAGCGTAGTGCCACTGTGACACGATGAGTAGGATATCTAATGGAAAGACGTCAAATATGAAGTAAGTTGAGGAAAAGCTGTGTGCGGCTCTCGAATAGTATTAGCTTTAATTGAGGAATAAGGATCTATATGGTGACTCGGTAAGTAGAGTAAGTTTGCTTAGGGGACTTGGAGGTAAGGGACTGAATGCGGATTATCAAGTGCGGCGATAAAATTGCGATAGTAACAAAAAGCCTCATAATTTTATTATTTCCTTTCGGTAATCCCAAGATACTCGCGTAATAGATCTATATTTAAGTCTTCTCGCTTTGCCTCGTATTTTACCACACCCTTTTCAAGTATATATGCCTTATCGCAAACATCTAAAGCATTTTCAAGGTTTTGATCCGCTATTACCATAGCTATCCCCCTCTGGTGAATTGATTTTATCCACTCTCTAACTAAGAATACCAAAGATGGTTGAAGCCCCTCGGTCGGTTCGTCCAAAATCGTTAGCTTCGGTTTAGCTACCATTGCCCTGGCTAGAGCCAACATTTGTTGTTCCCCCCCGCTTAGGGTTCCACCCCGTTGTTTAGCTCTATCTTTTAACACCGGGAAGTATGCAAAGGCCTCCTCGATGCCTTCATTACCCAACTTTCGTGCGGTAATAGGGATTTTCAAATTTTCTAAGACGGTTAACCTTGGAAAAATATGTCGCCCTTGGGGAACAAATGCAACTCCCATGTTAGCGACCTTATACGGTGCTAAAGAACTAATTTCTACATCCTCAAATACAATACTGCCTTTCCTCTGAGGAGGGGTCAGTCCCAAAATACTTCTCAGTAACGTAGTCTTCCCCACCCCGTTTCTACCAAGTATACTAACGACTCCTCCCGCGACAACCTCAAGTGATACTCCCTGAAGGACATGACTTTTGTCGTAGTATGCATGAAGATCTCTGACCTGCAGCATTCATTTACCCTCCTCTTAAATAGACTTCTTGTACTTTGGGATCATTACACACCTCGTCTATAGTACCATCCTTAATAACTTGTCCGTAATTCAAAACACATATTGTATGAGCCAGACCTGTTACTACCTCTATGTCATGCTCAACAAGAACAATATTTTTAATGACTTCGTCTAAAAAGAGCTTTCTTAGCGTCTCGACTAGATACGCCGTTTCTTTAGCGCTTAATCCTGCTGTCGGCTCATCAAGAAGCAACAATTTTGGGTTTGACCCCAAAGCGATTGCCACTTCCAGAAGCCTTTGGTCAGCTTGGGATAGCTCTGAAGCTAGTTTACCACTTTGTTCTTGTATACCCACTATTTCTAACATTTCACTCACTCGATCTACTACTTCTTTAATGCTCATTGCGTCTCTAAAGGGACTCGCTCCTCCTCCAAACCCTAGCTGAGCAGCCAACCTAACATTTTCATAAACGCTCAAGCTCGGGAAGATAGAACTTACCTGATAAGTTCGGGCAAGTCCTTTCCTGCAGATTTTGTTTGGTGGCAATCGAGTGATATCTTCTCCCATAAAAACTACTTTCCCAGAATCAGGTTTATACACACCTGTTACGAGATTGTAAAAAGTCGTTTTCCCTGACCCATTCGGTCCTATAAGACCCTTTATCTCACCTTCCTTCAGTTCAAAATCTATGTTGTCAACCGCCATTAAGCCGCCAAATCTCTTTACTAAGCCTTTTATTTCAAGTACTGTTCCCAATTCTTAATTTACCTCCACCTTCTTAGTAGGGTTTTGATTCCCCCGACAATGCCTCCTGGAGCCAGTATAATTACTACAATCATAATCACTCCCATAGCTATGGGAAATACATCAGGATTCCATGTGCTAATCAAATCCTCGGCAAAGACCATGACGGTTGTTCCTATAAACGGCCCCATCATTGTACCCACCCCACCAACTACAGTCCAAATTATTGGCTTCCCTGACCAAAGCCAGAAAAAACTATGGGCACTGCTAAAACCCACAAGCAAAGCATATAACCCACCAGCCAGCGATCCGATAATTCCGGATAAGGTAAACGCCACCAGCTTGAGGTTCGCTGCATTATATCCAATCATAAGCGCTCTATCGCTATTCTCCTTCACCGCCACAATGGCTTTTCCATAAGGACTGCGAAAGAACCTCCAAACCAAGAAATAAACCATAACAGCGATAACAAGAACAAAATAGTACATAACCAGAGTATTACTCAGGCTTAAACTCACGAAGCCGAAGGTTAATGGTGGTCGTGGAAAGGTCAATCCTTGGTCTCCCCCGGTAATAGACCTCAAACTCAAAGACATGTAATGGAAAATAGTGGCTACGGCAATAGTAAAAACAACAAAATAGTGACTTTTAAAGCGCGCCACAAGGAAACCGTAAATCAATGAAAAGATACCACAACCAACAATGTTAATGATAAGTGCAGTCCACAGGTTAGCGTTCAAGTACAAAACACTTAGCAATACGGCATAGCCTCCTAGTCCCATGAATACCGCCATGCCGAAGTTAAACAATCCGGCGTATCCGTAAATGATGTTAAAGCCCGTAGAAAGCAAGCCATATATGATGACTTGTGCTAGGAAGAATTGGTAAAAAGGGCCGACAAAATTAGGTAACACTAATAGAAGTAAAAGCACTGCGAGGAGTAAACCTAGCTTATATTTCTTGTTCGTAGAGCTCATATTCATCGTTCTACTGCTCTCCAAATATACCCTCAGGCCGGAAAAAAAGTATACCTGCCACTAAAGCGAACGCTACGGCCTTAGCCATGACTGGGCTAATAACAATTGACAAAAGGCCAGACACTAGTGATAGGCCTAGAGCAGCTATAATGGTTCCCGGTATGCTGCCAAAGCCGGCTATGATGACCACAACAAAAGCATCAAGGAGAATTTCGTCACCCATATTAAACATTACACTAGTCATGGGTGCGACTAGGACACCTCCTAAAGCAGCTAAAGCTGATCCTATAAGCCAGGTAACCATATAAACCCGGGGAACTGGTATACCCAGAGCGCGTGCCGTATCATAATCCTGGATACTTGCCCGAATCCATAACCCCAGGTTAGTTTTTTTAAGGAAGAGTAACATACCCCCGATAATGAGTAAAGCGCCAACACCGGCGGCAAGCCGGTAACCTGAGTAGCTGCCCCTCCCAAGTGGTATATTATATGGCAGAGGAGCATCTATGAAATGTGGGTTTGGACCATATATGAGCAGAAGCGTTTGTCCGATGATAAAAACAAACCCAAAAGTAATCAATAGGCTTACCATGGGTGAGTAACCTACCAGTCTGAACCGCAGCGTAGCATTATATATCACCCAAGCAATAATGGCCATAACGAGCGGGGCGATGATGAGCGCATAGCCCCAGCCCCCAAGATATTTAACCACATAATAAACAAGCACTCCTCCTATAGCATAAAAAACCCCGTGTGCTATGTTGATAATCCCCAACTGGCCGAAGATTAAGGTCAGGCCAAGGGCAACCATAGCGAGAATACTCCCCCACACAAAACTATTCAGGAGCACTACTCCTACTACTTCCATATGTATGCCTCTAATCCCGGGTGCCCAACTCTCGATAACAGCTGGGCACCCGGTTTCTTCTATCTTATCGTACTAGCTTATCGTACTAGGGCATCGCTTCTTTGGTATAATCCACATTCGCTGGATATAGAGGTAGGTAGTCTTCAGGCCACATGATGTCGAAAACCGCCCAATATTCTCCTACAGCATTATGCAAAAATATTGGACTCATAGCTTGGTGGTCCTCAGCCCGTATGAACTTATCTCCGGTAGGAAATTCATCGCTAGCTTTAACTTCCATTCCCTCCAACACTTCCACGAACTTCAGGTTGTCTACCCTGGACTTCCAGCCACTTTCCTCAATCCCCTTCTTTATGAAGTAAAAACCTTCCCAGACAGCCCATTGCGTGCATACGGAAGCTAAGTCGCCTGTATCTTTAAAGAATCCATGCTCATCGATGCCCACAGCATCTCTAAATGCCTTGTGGAAGGGCTGAACATTCGTTGGATAACCGGCCGTGGGACGAGCACCGGTTACGGCAGCCGTGGCGTATGACACGCTTTCACCAAAAGACGCAGGCGTAGTGCCTACAAGACCACCCATGTAGTATGGCAGCTCAAACCCTAGTTCAGTGGCTTGTGTCATAAGTTTTATCAAATCGCCGGCAAAAAACCCGCTCATTAAAATGTCCACCTCTCCAGGGTCAAGCTTGGCTAGATAGGGGACATAATCTACCGTTCCAGTCGGAGCAAATTCCTTCGCAACTACCTCCCCGCCTGCTAGCCCTAAGTAACGCTCAGCTGCATCAAGAATCGAATGTCCCCATTCATAGTCAGCAGCAATAAGATAAGCACGCTTCCCTATTTCCTCCACAGCGAAGTTAACGAATGCGGCCATCTTCATATCCTCGTTACCCAGTATCCTGAATATATACCGGTTTCCCTTCGTACCTGTGATTTCACGAGCAGTTCCAGAAACAAAGGTGATAGTGTTTAACTCCTTGGCTACGGGCGCAATTGCAACGTTGACCGCAGAATTACAGCCAACCAACATAAAATCAACCTCTTTACCAAGGACTAATTTCCGGTATTTCGAGATGGCTGTCTCTACATTTGAAGCGCTATCCTCGAAATAATATTCCACCTGCCTTCCATCTATCCCACCTTCCGCATTGATTTTTGCGATCACTGCCTCTGCGGTCACGAAATCTGGGTATCCTACGATGGCCAAACCCCCAGTCACATCGAATAGTCCCCCGATACGAATTGGCTCTAGCTCTTCTTCTTCTTCTGCTTTTGCGCAACCAATTAGCAGACTCAGGCTGAATACTAGAGCCATTGTTAAATGCAACCATCTTTTTTTATTCATCAGTTTCCTCCTCCTGTTAAGAATTGCCTAACGGCTCGACCTTCTAACTGATCTGAAGTTACTTTTTCACCTTGACTACTGCCAGGTCACCCAGCAGCCCGGTTTTTCCTTCCATATCCATACTTGGTTGGAAGGATAGACAACGTCTGTAATTACCTTGTTAAGCTATCCAAAATCACCTCCATTCTGTCATTATTTTGGCATATATTCTCTAGATATTGTACGACGTCTTTGCCGGTTGGTTTATCTTTGGTTCATTTTTCTCCGTTTTATCTCTACTCTCCAAAGACAAGGCTTAAAAGCTTCACCGTTCTTAAATTACTGATAACGGGCTAATTTCCGGATATCTAACAAACCGATTACCCTTTCAGCATATATCATAATTTTATTGCTTTGGCACCGGGGACTACTTCGTCCTAGGTGCCAAAATCAAATCTTTCGGATAGCTTCATAATATGTTTTATAATATGACGGCACTGATGGTAGCACATTAAATTTACATTGTCAAGCCTACAATATCCTGGGTTCTGCTGTATTATGGTGGACTTAATATTGGGAATTGGGTTATAGCAGTTGCAAGAAATGACATATTGTATAGCTCCATATTGTGTAATTGACCTAACTTCGTAGATGATATAGTATTCTCCAAAAGGAAAAATACTTCATTCATACCTTGAAGGTGACGGTGTGGCCAACTAAAAGACGAGACTAGACATCAGTACCCTGGAAAAAATGCAATCGAAGGGAGGCAAGAGACATGGTCAAGTTTATTGGGATGTTGAAGAGAAAGGCAGGCATGACGATGGAAGAGTTCTCAGAGCACTGGTATGAGAATCATGCACCCCTCGTACTCAAACTTGTCCCGGGGGTTCAGCGATATGTTCAGAACCATGTCGTAAGACTGCCCGGGGGTGGGGAGCCTCGGTTTGATGGTACATTGGAGATCTGGTTTGATGGCTTAGAATCGTGGCGAAAAACCCAAGAATGGTATTTTAGCGATGACGGGAAGGTGCTCCGGAACGATGAGGAAAGGTTCATAGACTTGAGTAAATCGGTCTTTGTGGTCACCGAGGAGAGAGTGATAAAACCATAATGAGCCGTTGGGGATGGCGAAATTTATGGTCGAGACCATTCCTTGCAGTGATTCCCTTGGAGCATCATCTACTGGCTGATGTGAATAGACTTAGCCCTAGCTTTCGCATTTACAGATACTTAGGTTTGTGTAATGGTAGTAGACTTCGCTATTGTTAGCCTTGCTACTATCGTTCGCTTATAAAAGGCTTTAGCGATTTAGGTAGCAGTCAGGACTATAGCGTCTGCAGGGCAGACCTGGACACAAATTTCACAGCCGGGACAGAGGGAACTATCTATGATAACCTTGTCACCATCCCTTACCATAGCTGGACAAGCTAACGATTTTAAGCATTCCCAGCACTCGCAAGAAAGACAGCGCTCCGCTTCTTCTATAGTCTCCTCTTCCCCGAAGCCCTGTTCAACTTCCTTAAAATTTGCTCGCCTTTCCTCCAATGGGAGTATTACCTGCTGTTGCCTGTGTTTCTTGCTTGTACCCTCAATATTCACTAGTAGATTGCTTTTCTGAGGTCCCTCTCCTTCCCTATCGGCTATAATATCTTTACCCCTAATATACCGGTCAATTGAGACCGCTGCTTTCCTTCCTGCAGCTAAGGCGTCGATCACGCTAGCTGGTCCAGTCACAGCATCTCCACCAGCAAATATCCACGGGATGCTGGTCTCCAATGTTACCGGATTAGTCTCGAGCAGCCCATCTTTTACAGACAATGTGAGTTCTTTACCATCTAGCAAGGATAGATCTGGTTGCTCCCCAATGGCTGAAATTATTATGTCTATCTCGGTAATAAATTCAGAGCCCTCAATGGGGATTGGACGTCTTCTGCCACTGCTATCTGGTTTCCCTAGCTTAGTGCGGATACACTCAATACCCTTTACTAGCCCACTTTCAACTAGCACACGAATTGGTGTGGCTAAAAAATTAATTGTTACCCCTTCTTCCTCTGCCTTCTCAACCTCTTCTCTTATTGCCGGCATTTCCTCTCTGGAGCGCCGGTATAATATGATTACCTTCTTAAAGCCCAGCCTTAGACAAACCCGAGCACAATCTATTGCTACATTACCACCACCTACTATCACCACTGTATCCTTTACCTCAGCCTTTTTACCCAGGCTTAGCTGATGTAAAAACTCTACTCCGTCAACGACGCCATCATTTTCCTCATTTTCAATGGCTAGTCTCCTGCCTTTGTGAGCACCAATAGCAAGGAAAACGGCATTAAAGTCTCTTTTTAGCTCAGAGAGTCTAACATCGGTCCCCACCTTTGTGTTGAGCTTTATCTCTATCCCTAACTTCTGCATAATGCTGAGGTCAGTTTGTAGAATGTCCCTCGGTAACCGGTATTCAGGGATACCTACTGAAAGCATACCTCCTAGAACCGGTAGAGCTTCAAAAATAGTAACGTGATAGCCCATCATTCGCAAATCATGGGCTGCTATAAGTCCAGCTGGTCCTCCACCTACTATGGCTACCCTCTTCCCGATTTCCTCGGGAAAGTTGAAGTCCTCCCTTACTTTGTTCTTAGCATAATCAAATACAGCTCTTTTAATTGCGTTAATAGCGAGAGGCTCATCAACTTCCCCTCTTTTGCAATCTCTTTCGCAGGGACGCGTACAAATTCTCCCTATTATTCCGGGAAAGGGAAGCTTGTCCCGAATCAAACTAAGAGCCTCATCGTATTTGCCTTTGCGAAACAGAGCAATATACTTCTTTACATCCACGTGTAAGGGGCAAGCTGCCTGACAGAAAGGTAATTCACCGGCAATGCAGCTTTCTTCATCTACTTTGTAAGAAGGTAGTTTCTTACCTAAACGGAGTGTTTCACGAGCAACTTGCAAAGCGCATTCCCTCTGGGAAATAACCACACTAACCCCTTCATAGTTCAAAGCTCGCTCCAAAACTTCCTTTGTTCTGTTAATGTCGTAAGGGTCGGTCACTTCAACAAATTCTGTACCACAACCCTTGATAAGTTGCTCCAGGTCTACCATTTTTGTTCGCTGATTAGTAGCAGTTACCCCTGTCCCAGCATGAGGCTGACCTCCAGTCATGGCAGTTGTCCTATTATCAACAACAACGACCAAAATATTCTTATGGTTATATAAGCAATTGATTAGCCCAGGAATTCCGGCGTGAATAAATGTTGAATCTCCGATGACGGCGATAGTTTTTTCTATCAGCGCTTCAGACATTCCTGAGGCAATACCGATTGAGGCGCCCATACTGTACTTTACATCCCCCAATTCATGGGGTGGATTGCTCATTATTGTGTAGCAGCCGATATCCCCACTCACAAAGGGAAGCACCGTCCGCTTATTCATAACCTTCTTTAGAGCATACATGGTGCCAGTGTGAGGGCATCCGGCACAAAAAACCATGGTTCGGGGCGATAAAAGCTTCTGGGCTTTTTGCCAAACGTCTTGCCGTAGGATAATCTTGGGGGCATCCTTGCCTAGTAGCTTGGCTATGACTTGGGCCACAATGTCTGCATTTAATTCTCCAGCCGTTGGCACATCGCCTGACATTTTCCCCAGAATATTAATTGGGATACCCAAGTCTTGAACTAAAGCCTTCAGCTGAAGCTCTACGAACGGTCCTCCTTCCTCCACAACAAGGACAACCTCTTTGCCCCAAAGTGCTTCCTTAATCAAGTACTTAGGCAGAGGATATGGGGTAGCTATCTTTAGGGTAGATAATTCACTAGTTTTTAGCATACGTAAGGCGTCTCTGACATAGGTATAGGCAACACCCGATGTCACTATGAGCTTTTTCTCCCCGCCATTACGATGAAACCTATTAAATCTCAGACCTTCAGCTAAACTCTCTAGTAGAAGCTGTTGTTGGAGTAGCCAGCGATGGCGCGGCAAAGCCCGCCGACCAAGCATAAAAAACCTATCAGGGTCTTTCTCGAAATGAGCTTGCCTGTTTCTTGGTGGAATTTTGCCCAGTACAACATTAGTCCGAGCATGACCGACTCGGGTGACGCTTCTCAGTATCACTGGTAGTTCTGTTTTCTCACTTAAGGAGAAGGCCTCGATTGTCATATCTTTAGCTTCCTGAGGGTCCGATGGCTCCAAAGTCAAAATCTTAAAGAACAAACCATAAAAACGATTATCCTGCTCGTTGGCTGAGCTATGGCAATTTGGGTCATCGGCGGTTAGGATAACTAGCCCTCCACGTACACCGCTTAAGACGGCAACCGAAAGGGGGTCTGTCACCCAGTTGAGTCCGGCATGTTTCATTGTAACCATTGCTCTTAGACCAGCCAGTGATACGCCGAGAGCGTTCTCAAAAGCCACCATTTCATTTGTCGCCCACTCCACCCGTATGCCATGCTTCTGTGCGTCACGTGCAAGTGTTTCCAAAACCTCTGTGGAGGGGGTGCCTGGATAACCGGTGACATAATCAATATTTGCCTCAATTGCCCCTCTGGCTATGGCTTCGTTACCCAGAAGGAAATCTTGCTCAAGCTGTTTTCTCAACTTAACTTACCTCCCTTGAATAAACTACCCCTGCTAATATATTCCAGCCAACAATTCAGCACTTACATTCTTCACCCTTGCTATTCATTGGGACTCTCGTTGAAAAGGCGAGCTACCAACTGAGGTTTTTTACCTTTGGCAAGTATTCAAATCAAAACCTTTCTAACGAGTAGTTTGGCCTCCCCTGCCGCGGGAACAACCGTGATGTTAACAGGGGAGCGAGAAGGTAACCTTAGCTTCCAGCGACTTACCCTCTTGCACAATGTTCTACTATTATCGGGTTTTCGCAAACTTAACTAAGCGTCTTTCCTTGCCTATTTCAAAACCAACTTCAAAGGCTTTAGTATTTGCCTGTACTAATCTGTCACTTATCTGCTTTATTTCCTCCCTGACTGTGTCAGGACTTATGGGAAGAGCCCCTACACCTATCAGAACTCCAGTCATTAAAATGTTCATAGCTCTCTCACTTCCCACCGTTTTCCTAGCCAAAGCGGTCGCATCGAGGTCGATCACATTTGGGGTTAATTCTTTTAATAGCCCCAAGATTATTTCGAGGGAAGGGTAAGCCCATTCGTCAACCTTTACCTTGGCAGGCGGAACAGGAGCTATATTAACAATTACCAGGCCATCCTTGCGTAAGAATTTGACTGCTGCATCTAGGGTATCACTGGGTTCCAGCCCTAAAATAATATGACACCTCCCCTGGGGAACCAAACTTGAACTTACTCCGGAGCCAATACGCACATGACTTAGTACTGATCCACCCCGCTGAGAAGCACCAAAGGTATCTGCTGCTCTTACAAAGTAACCTTCCTTTATAGCACTTTTCCCTATTATTCTTTCAATTAACAAGTTTCCCTGGCCGCCAACACCGCAAATAATAACATTTAACTCTCTCATTTCAGCTTAGATGCGCTACCTCCTCTTCCTGCTTTTCTTTTATCTCTACTGCTCTAAGAAATTGGTGGTGCTGTGAAGCCTGATGGTCAGAAGTACTCTGTGTCCAAGTCAGTTACATCATACCCGCTGATTGTATTAGATGAGCATGGTTGGATAGCATGTTGTGTTCACAAGTTGATAAATCTTCCAATCCACCTGTGGAGAAGATTATAACAGTGTTCCCTCTCTGTCAAGATAATGTAAAACTTTACACCATAGACCAAGGAGGTGTATTACTATATCATGATACCTATATTGTTACTTTTCCTTCTAATAAATCAACAATTTAACCTTATCTATGCTCTAGATGGGAACAAGGAAAGCTTAATTGAATTATCGATAGCCAAGTGCTGTCTTAATTCTCAAGGCAGACCGAAGTTCTGAAAAATAGATGCCTGTGTTGTAAAGAAAACATTTTCGTGGGCTGGTGTCAATATAGAGTTAGCGAACTAGGCATGTCAATTACTTGAAACGTAGGTTCACACTTGTCGAAAAAAGTGATCGAAGGAAACCAACAGAGGACAAGAAATCACGGAAAGTGATAGGGAAGTATAATTTCAGATAACCATTGTGGTAAATGAAATAGATAAAGAAAAGGATGTCATTGTCAGATATATCAATTTAAAATCAATTGCTTATAGTATTCGAGCCCATCACCAATGTGATGCCAAACAGGCGAGGCTGGGAGTATTAGCCTTGGTGGTAGTGAGCTAAGCTATGGTAATAGGAGTAAAATAGAAGGTACAATGCCGGAAACATCATTTAAGGTTTCCATTCAGCAATTTTGTTGGAGGTAGCTATGATTATTGATTTCCACACACATATTCGTATGGATACTATGGTTACGAACAGATATTGGAAAGGGTGGATAGGTATGGCCAAAAGTCTATCTGGTGCATCTGAAGAGAGGATAGAAGAAAGAGTACAAACAATCATGAACATAGGTGCTGATGAATTGATCAAGGATATGAATGAGGCTGGGGTGGACAAAGCTGTGATAGTCGGGATAGACTGGGGGCGGGGCAAGGATATTGGTGATTATAAGCTGACTTTCGAAGAATACCACCAGCCTATCAGGGATGCTATCGCAAAGTATCCGGATCGGTTGATTGCTGAAGTCGGCATTGACCCCACGAGACCCAATGCCGTTGAGCTGGTGGAAAAGGCGGTAAGGGAATGGGGAGTGAAGGGAGTCAAGCTGCACCCATCAATTGGTGTATATCCTAACGACCCAATTTGTTATCCTGTATGGGAGAAGGCGAGAGAGTTAGGTATTATTGTCCATATCCATACTGGAACAGAGCCGTGGCCGTTTAGAGTTAAGTACTGTCAGCCAATTTATGTGGACGATGTGGCGTGCGATTTCCCCGATGTCCCGATTGTTATGGCTCACTGCGGTATGTGGGAATGGCAACAGGCCATGACTGTAGCTGGCCAAAAGCCCAACGTTCTGGTAGATCTTACTGGTTGGCAGCAATGGGCGTATACTAATCCTGTCGAGTTCTTCCGTGCCGTCAGGACAATGTGTGACTGGATTGGTCATCGTAAGATCATGATAGGCAGTGATTGGCCAGCAACGAGAATGCTGATGAGTGAAAAGGAATGGTTCGATATATTTCGGAATATACCGGACAAAGTAAGAGAGGCGGGGATAGAGTTCAAGCAGAAAGAAATAGATGCCATATTAGGTGGCAATGCTGCCAGAATCATTGGCCTTGAAGGCTGAATCAAATATCTTGCAGAGGTGAACTTTTAAGTTAGGAGGTACAATAAGCTAAAAAACATGATTTCAGGTATCCTTAGTGACCAATACCCCATTTGTCTAACAAAGCCTCGGTAATGAGCTCAAATACAACGCCACTTGTATATTTAGGATTTACATAAGCTGGAGTGACCTCATTTTTGGAGTCTATCGTCCATTTCATAACCTTAGCCCCCTTTCTTTCCAGTTCTTCGGCTTCCTTGTCGATATCATCTACAACCAGGGTAATCTGAAACAAGCCCTCCCCGCGCTTGTCAACAAAACGCTTCAATGGGCCATCTGCCTCTGTCGGCTCCATAATTTCAAAAAAGATATTCTTACCTACGCGCAATAGTATACTCTTCTTGACTCCTGCCTCTGGTATCTCAAGCTCCTTTTCCTTTTCCAATCCAAAAAGTCTACGATAAGTATTAGCCGTGGCATCAGCATCCTTCACTGCAATACAAATGTTAGAAACCCTCTTTATCATTCTCCCTCCTCCAAGATTGAATCTCTTTAATTTCACCTCAGTTTTACTTTAACTATCTTTAACGCCTCTTATTACACCAAATTTGACATGCACCCTTACTATCCAAAGACTTATTTTATCATCCTGTTATCCCCCTAGTTAGCCGAAATTACAGCCAACGTTCTATAAGCAGCCCTTAATCGCAAAGAACATACCATATAGATAAACCCAGAGTTCACTTCACCTGCTCTAGTTTGTTGAATGCCAGCACTCACTAAAGTGCTCATCAAGACTAGCCTGCGCGTCATAACTGTCTAGAGAAAGACCAAAGAAACTAGTGCTTCCTCTCCACAGGAATTAACCAGTTTGTCAAAATGTTTTATTTGACCAAGTCTATCTCACAGGTAGATGATGCCGGCCAGTACTACTCGTTGCCTATTAGCGGAGTTTGACTAACTATCGCCAAAGTTAGATGGAGCTAGCTTCTGAGGAATTGCAACGTCACTTTGGCCCACTCCCGTGGAAGAAGCCGCGGCGTCTGGGCATTACCGCCTTTCACTACATAGCTCTGGGCATGGGGGATATGCTTCAAAGTAGCTTCGTGATGTGGGAATACCACGTCCTTGTCACCACACAGTACTAAGGTCGGCTGTGTTATCTTCTCCAGCTTAAGTAATATCTCATAACTGAAGGCGGCTCGGTGTCCCTCCTCAACCCGAGGTGCAGCTTTCACGTAGTCCAGTGCATATTCATAGGCTTTATCCATTTGGTCCTGGGGTATCCGTTCCATGATATAATCCCAGATGAACTGCAAAAACCAACCGTCAGGGGTTACTTCCAGTACCTTGTATTTTGGATTATTGAGCCAAGCAATGCTATCCTCATGGGAAAGGCTGAGACAACCAGAGAGTACTAGCTTATTAACTCGCTCGGGATGCTCTGCTGCCAGCTCCACCGCAACACTAGCCCCGGTGTGATGGCCGGCTATATGGGACTTATTAATATCCAGTGCGTCCAGGAAGTCCAGTGTTGCCTGTGCCAGGTCCGCAATTTCAGGCTCTTTGGTGAGTTTATAGGAATCACCGTAAAGAGGCATATCCATAGCCAGTACTCGGAAGTGCTGGGCCAGAATGGGGATGATCTCTGAGAATTCGGCTGAGGAGCAGGCAACTTGATGTAAGAGAAGTAGCGGTTCTCCAGTGCCTTCCGTCCTACAATGTATCTGGCCGGCAGGGGTATCAACAAACATGCGTTTCATAGCAACCTCCTCTCGCTATACTGGGTTTGGCTAATTCTTCTATTGACTTCCAGCAATATCTGTGGCCACTTACAGCTATTGGTACCACCTTTTTCCTGGGTACGGAGTTCCTGGGGGGTATAAGGGAACATAAGTCAGACGTGTCTGGTGCAGTTGGTGCTACCTGTGTTGGTTCCACAAATTGATAGAGTAGTACCAATCCCACCAGGGCCACCCATATTTGTGTGTTGGACTACACAATCCAAGCAGTTATCATGTTGTCACGCCCTATCATGTCGTCAGGCCAGTGCGTTCTCCTTGTCTAGAACATCAGCTACATCTTGCATGTCCAGCTCTTCCAGCTTCTTTCTGGTCTGCAACGAGGTATCTTTATCCCAGCCATGCCACTCATAGTACTCGTCCTTGGTTTGCTCTAGATAGTCCTCGCACTTCCACCCCTTACCCGGTCCTTCGGGTACCCGTTCCTTCAACCACCGCTGACAAAGCATGTCATCCTTCCGCTGGTAGCCCAGCCTGGAATTGAACGCCTTTTCCAGGTTAACCGTTCTTTCTCCGGCGATACGAAGGTCATCCCCGCTCACTTCGACGCCAGTGAGTACAGATAGAGCCTCAGCGAACATCTCAGCTGGATAGCTAACCGGATCGTTTGCCAGCATAAAGACACAAAGGCCCAGCGAGTTGAGCAAAGCAGAGCGGTTTTCCTGAAGAGCTGAGTTGGCCCCCTTTAGTTTGGTTGATAAAAGCTCACCAGCTTCAGTGGTACCAAAGTAGAGTTGAGAGACATCTGGTTTCGGCGCTTTTTCCAAGGTACCGATTCCTTTGAGGTGGTCACAGCCCCTGGAGGCCACGGCCAAGTTGGTCGCCCAGCTTGCCGTATGCCTCACTTCCTCCACAAAAGCTGAGCCGCCCTTGCCATAGAGGGCATATTGTAGCACTGGCTCATCTTTAAGTTCCTGGATCAGCTGTGCCGCTCGATACACACCTCCCTTGAAGATTTCCCCCATGCGGTTGCTCTGATAAGCGATGGAATCGATGACTCTATCCACCGCCTCGTAATTACCCCACTCTATACGCATCGGCTCGCCCATCCACTCGTTGGTATCCTTTTCGGTAATGATTCCCCTTTGCCACAACTCCATAAGGAAGCTCAAGCTTGCTACTATCTCAAGCACATCCATGCCATAGCGATTACACTTCCGCCAGAAGTGACATACCGCTGCCCAGTCGTCTATGCCGAGTGCGAAGCCAGCGGTAACACCCAGGTACTCTGGCTTGGAGCCTGTCTCACCAGCCCAGAGTTTCGATAGCGGGCTCTCATCTCCTTTGATCCTCCAGATGCTGGAGCAGCCGGAGATACAGCCAACACAACTCGAGGGAGCCACCGCTAGTTTATCGGTATAGCTACGGTGATCTATGAGGGGGTACTTCTCTGGTGGAAGGAGACAGCCCTGATTGTTGTGGAAAGCGTTAAGGCCAAGCCGCTGATGGAAGCTGAGTAGTGCCGCTGTGCCGAAGCGTCTCCAGCTGTCCAAAAGCCTGTGGTTTCTGTTCAGTGCCTCTATTAATTCATCAGTCGCCCTGAGAAAGGCCTTGGAGTCGTAAATAGGAATCCCCTTCCTCCCACGAATCGCGATAGCCTTGAGGTTTTTTGACGCCATCACTGTGCCAGCACCTGCCTTGCCTGCGACACGATGACGGCTGATGATGATGCAACCAAATCGTACCCCATTCTCAGGTGCGACACCGATCACCGCTGTCTCTACA
>SDBU01001297.1_pt1 | contig 36149 bp, 36 predicted proteins | sample 2277071 | NCBI WGS metagenome assembly SDBU01 (sample SAMN10397929, study PRJNA504765) | marine sediment metagenome | isolation source: marine sediment core GS08_GC12, 126 cmbsf | place: Arctic Ocean: Gakkel Ridge, Loki's castle | collected 2008 | reverse complement strand
GTCAATTACCCTGGTCCTGGCTCCCCTGACCTGCTCCAGCTCTTCACTCCCGGCCACCAGCATGACTTTATCGCCCGTAATCGCCACCAGTTCAGCCGCCGGCTGTCCGGGCTCCATGGTTATTACACTGGCATTTTTCAGGATAATGTCCGCTGTTGGCATTTACGACCTGGTTTCCGCCTTTTGACCTGATATCTATGGGGTAGTATACTACTGACAACCTGACACAACAACGGAGATTAATATGGATGCCGAGCAGTTAACCGATAAGCTGGTTTCGTGGTTGAGGGAAAAGGTACTGGCGGCCCACGGCAAGGGGGTAGTGCTGGGCATGAGTGGTGGCATTGATTCTTCCGTGCTGGCTGTAGTATGCCAGCGCGCTTTCCCCCGGAGTACGCTTGGCGTCATTATGCCCTGCCATAGCCACCCGGCGGACGAAGAGCACGCCCAAGCGGTAGCCAGCAAATTCTCCATTTCCACCACCACAGTCGTTCTTGACAGCGTCTTCAATACCCTGCTCCATGCACTGCCCAACGACCAGACCGACCCCGCGGTCACCCGCCTGGCTGAAGCCAACCTCAAGGCAAGACTAAGGATGCTCACCCTTTACTATTTTGCCAACCGGCTTAACTATGTGGTTGCCGGGGCAGGCAACCGGAGTGAGCTTTACATGGGCTACTTCACCAAGCATGGGGACAGCGGAGTAGATATACTTCCCCTGGGCAACCTGGTCAAAGGAGAGGTGAGAGAACTGGCCGGCTTCCTCGGTGTTCCGCAGACTATCATCGACAAGCCGCCTTCGGCCGGGTTGTGGCCGGGACAAACTGATGAGAAGGAGCTCGGGTTCAGCTATGAGGAGCTTGACCGCTATCTGACCAGCGGCAAGGCCCCGGCCAGGCTGAGACAAAAGATGGAGTCTATGATGGCGGCCACTGAGCACAAGCGTCAGCCACCACCACAGCCCTTTTTCCCGGCTTAGCCCTCCTCCATTTCCACAGACAGGCTAAAGCCACGACCAGCTATTTTCCTTGCTTAAATAGAGCGTATGTGCTATTATAAATTAAGCGAAGATGACAACCGAAAAAGAGAAAGCGCTAGAGCTAGCCATCGAACATATTGAAAAAAGGTTCGGTAAAGGGTCAATAATGAAGCTTGGGGAAGCCCCAATATCCCAGGAAGAGGCTATCCCAACTGGTTCGTTGGCCCTGGACCTGGCACTGGGTATTGGTGGTATCCCCAGGGGACGAATTACCGAGATATTCGGTCCCGAGTCGTCAGGGAAGACCACGCTAGCTCAACATGTAATTACCGAGGCACAAAAGCGAGGAGGTACGGCGGCCTATATTGATGCCGAGCATGCTCTGGACCCCGAATACGCGGCTCATTGCGGGGCTAATATTGATGAGCTTTACATCTCTCAGCCCGATACCGGAGAGCAGGCTTTAGAGATTACCGAGGCACTGGTCAGAAGCGGAGCTATTGACGTGATTGTGATTGACAGCGTGGCGGCATTAGTCCCTCGAGTCGAACTTGAGGGGGAAATTGGCGACCAATCTATAGGATTACAGGCCCGTCTGATGTCGCAAGCACTAAGAAAACTGGCTGGCTCTATCGGCAAGTCTGGAACAGCGGTGATTTTCATCAACCAGCTGAGAGAGAAAATTGGCGTTATGTTCGGCAACCCTGAGGTGACACCCGGCGGCAGAGCCCTGAAATTCTATAGCTCGGTAAGGATAGACCTCAGGCGTGCCGAGACCATAAAGCAGGGAGATAAGGCAATAGGTAGCCATATCAGAGCCAGGGTGGTGAAAAATAAAGTTGCCCCCCCATTCCGAACTGCCGAGTTTGACATTATGTTTGACCACGGCATAAGCCGGGAGGGCAATATACTTGACCTCGGTGTAGAGCTGGGGATGGTGAAGAAGGCTGGCGCTTTCTTCTCCTACGGTGACCTTCGCTTGGGGCAGGGCAGGGAGAGTGCCAAAGAATACCTGAGACAGAACCCTGAACTTGCCCAGGAAATCGAGCAGAAGATTAGAGCCTCAGCCGGCACCAACCGTGAGCCCGTTACTACCTGATTGATAACACTTTAGACAGCTAAATATAAGTATTAAATCAATTGCCAGGCTGAGGCGCAGGTCTCAGCCTTTTGTGTTTGGGGGAGGATGAGAAAAGAGTGAGTAAGGTTACGGCTATACGCGCCGGGAAGGGTCGCCGGCGGCGGGTAAATGTGTTCCTGGATGGCAAATTCGCCCTCAGCCTGGAGGCTGAAGCCGCCGCCAAAGCCGGGCTAAAGACCGGACAGGAGCTGTCCAAGAGTCAAACGGAAGCACTGGCCATGTCTGACCGTTTCCACCGCTGCCTTAACGCGGCGCTACACTACCTGAGCTATAGACCACGTAGTGAGTCCGAGATGAGAGAGCAACTGGGGCGGCGCGGTTTTGATGGTGATAGCGTAGAAGCCGTAATCACCAAGCTGAAAGAGCAGGAACTGGTTGATGATTTTGCCTTTGCTCAATTCTGGAAGGATAATCGGCAATCGTTTAGCCCACGCAGTCAGTGGCTCATCAGGTTAGAACTTAGCCGAAAGGGGGTAGCCCCTGACATCATAGAAGGGGCGGTTAATGAAATTAATGACGAGGAGAGTGCCTATCGGGGCGCTCTGGGTAAAGCCCGTAGTTTGCCGCTGTCTGACTGTGACGATTTCCGTCGCCGTTTAGGCTACTATCTCAAGCGGCGCGGCTTTAGTTACGAAGTAATAAGTCGTACAATAGAACGGTTATGGCAAGAACTGGGCAGTAGTCCAGAAAAGCCTGTTACCCTGATACCCAATCCGGCCGGTCAATAGTATTGATATGGTCTACCCCCAGTAAATAGAAAACAGGAAAGGATGGGGATGAAAAATGGAAGTGCCAACAATTTATATTGTCGCTCTGTTCATGATCTTTATCATTGGTGCCGTATTTGGTGGTATGGCTGCCTTTCTCTCCCGGCGAATGCTTATCAACCGGCAGCTCCGCATCGCGGAAAGGAAAGCCTCCAGACTGTTAGCCGACGCCAGGGTCGAGTCCAAAACTGTACTCAATGACGCCAAGCGAGAGGCAGATAAAGCAAAGTACGAGCTTGAAGCCGAGTACCGGGAACGACGCTCGGAATCCCAGCGTCAGGAGCAGCGCATGACGCAAAAAAGTGAGAACTTGGACCGTAAGCTGGAAGGGGTTGAGCACCGCGAGCGCAACCTGACCAACAAAGAAAGGGAGACAGACTCCATCCGCACCCATCTCGGGGAACTTAGAGATAAGCAGCTAAAGCAACTGGAGCTAATTTCCGGCCTGTCCAGTGCTGAGGCCAAGCAGATGCTAATGGAGACCCTGGAAACGGAGATGCAGGAGGAAACGTCCCGGCGCCTGAGAGAGTGGGAGGTTAAGCTAAAGGAAGAATCCGATACCAAATCTCAGGATATCCTGGCCCGGGCTATCCAGCGTTGCGCCTCCGATGTGGTATCTGAGACCACGGTCTCCGTAGTACCTCTGCCCAGCGATGAGATGAAGGGAAGGCTTATTGGCCGGGAGGGACGTAATATCAGGGCTCTGGAGCAAGCTACCGGTATCGACCTGATTATCGACGATACTCCTGAGGCAGTAACCCTCTCCGGCTTTGACCCGGTGCGACGAGAGATTGCTCGCCAGGCTCTCAGCAAACTTGTTCTGGACGGTCGTATTCATCCCGCCCGCATTGAAGAGGTGGTGGCCAAGACCAAAGAAGAGGTAGAGGCTGATATCTACAGCACTGGAGAACAGACTGTCTACCAGTGCGGAGTACACGGTCTGCGCCCCGAGTTAATCAGACTGTTCGGCCGGCTCAAGTATCGTACCAGCTACGGGCAGAACATCCTGCAGCATAGCATTGAAGTATGCCAATTGGCGGGTATGATTGCCAGCGAGTTAGGGGCTAATGTTGCTATAGCCAAGAAATCGGGACTCCTTCATGACATTGGCAAGGCAGTAGACCGGGACGTAGAAGGTACTCACGCCGCTATCGGCGCTGACCTGGTCAGCCAGTGGGATAAATCCCCCGAGGTGGTTCAGGGCATCGCTGAGCACCACGGAGAGACTGAGAGCACCGGTGTTTGGGGCTTTATCATATCCGCCGCCGACGCTATCAGCGGGGCCAGGCCGGGAGCCAGGCGCGAATCACTGGAGGGCTATCTCAAGCGGCTGAAAGCCCTGGAAGACATTGCTAATAGCTTCCAGGGAGTGGATAAGTCCTACGCTATTCAGGCCGGCCGTGAAATCCGCATCCTGGTCAACCCGGAACAGATTGACGATTTAGGAGCCATGAGGCTAGTCCGGGACATTGTCAAGAAGATAGAGGCAGGGCTACAGTATCCGGGGCAAATAAAGGTTACCGTACTCCGGGAGACCAGAGCGGTAGACTACGCCAAGTAGGAGGTAGGCAATCTCAATGCTGGTACTAGCCATCGGTGACATAATTGGCAAGCCGGGAAGACAGGCAGTACAGAGACTTTTACCCCAGCTCCGCCAGCAATATGGACTTGGACTGGTCATGGCCAACGCGGAGAATGCCGCCGGCGGCATCGGTCTAACCCCGGCGACCGCCGAGGAACTATTTGAAGCCGGGGTTGATATCCTCACTTCAGGTAACCACATATGGGTGCACAAGGAGATTATTCCCTACCTTGACGGTGAAACGCCTGTCCTGCGCCCGTTAAACTATCCCCCCGGGGTACCGGGTAAAGGCTACTTCATCACTAGTCAGGCTATGGTCGTCAATCTGATGGGGAGAACCTTTATGGGAGACCTCGATTGCCCGTTCCGGGCTATGGACAAACTGCTAGCCGAGCTTGAGACCAGGCCAGCGGTGATTATTGTTGATTTCCATGCCGAGGCAACTTCGGAGAAGGTAGCTATGGGACGATACCTGGACGGTCGAGTCAGTGCCGTGCTCGGCACCCATACTCATGTAGGAACTATTGATGCTCTAGTGTTTCCCCACGGTACAGCCTATGTTACCGATATCGGCATGACCGGTCCAATAGACTCCATTATTGGGGTAGACGCCGAGCAGGTGCTTCAGCGCTTCCTGACCCACCTACCCCATCGCTTCTCTGTAACTAACGGTAGGACGGTATTTACTGCCATGCTGGTGAACATAGCTAACGATAGCGGCCGGGCAACGAGTATTGAGCGAATCTACCGCGAAGTGGAGTAGCCATGTCCAAGGTTGACCTCCATATCCATAGTACTGCCTCAGACGGCCGACTCAGCCCGGCGGAACTCGTCCGTAAATCAGCCGAACTGGGCCTGAGTGTCATTGCTATCGCTGACCACGATTCGGTAAACGGTATTGCTGAGGCACTGGAAGCGGCTAAAGCCTACCCCGGACTTACGGTGATACCATCCGTGGAAATCAACACTGACGTTCCTCGCGGTGAAGCCCATATGCTGGGCTACTTTATAGATTTTACTGACGGCGAACTCAACACTACCCTAGGCCGATTAAGGGAATCCCGGCGCCTGCGAGCGCAAAGAATGATTGCCAGACTGGCCAAACTGGACCTCCATATCAATTGGGCGCGAGTCCAGGAGATAGCTGGTAGCGGGTCAATCGGCCGTCCTCACCTGGCCCGAGCCCTGCTGGAGAAAGGCTATATCGCTTCTACGAGGGAAGCCTTCACCAGGTATATCGGCAAGGATGGGCCGGCCTATGTTGACCGGGAAAAGATAACCCCGGCCGGGGCGGTGGAACTAATACTACACGCCAGCGGATTGCCCGTGCTCGCCCACCCGTTCACTATCCCTGACCCGGAGGCGATGATTATTGAACTGAAGAAAGTGGGTCTGGTAGGTATTGAGGCCTACTACAGCGACTATAATGCCAACCAGGTAAGTGAGCTGGCTAACCTGGCGGAGAGGCATAATCTTATCACCACCGGTGGTACTGACTACCACGGCATCGATGAAACCTTTGAGACGATGATTGGCGGTGCCGATGTGCCGTTGGAGTCAGCCAAGCAACTTATCGCGCTGGCCAGCCTGCAGTATCAGGAAAGCCTATGACCCTTGAATTTGCCTTAACCGCAATCGGCGCCTATCTTCTCGGTGCGGTGCCCGCCGCCTACCTGATAGCCAAATGGGCGCGCGGGATCGACCTCAGACAACACGGCAGCGGCAATGTGGGCGCGTCCAACGTGATAACCGTAGTGTCCAAACGGTGGGGTATCGCCGTAATCCTTTTTGACCTGGTAAAAGGCATGATAGCGGTCTATGCGGCTAAATGGATAGAACTAAGCGTCATCCAACAGGTAGCGGTAGGGCTGGCAACCATTATCGGGCACAACTGGTCAGTCTTCCTGCGGTTCAGCGGCGGACGGGGCGGCCTGAGCATAGCGGGGGTAGTTATTGCCCTGGCACCACTACTGGGACTGTCACTACTGGTTTTCACCCTCATTTTTGGTCTTTTCCGGCAGATGGCCCTGGGCATGATTTTAGCCGTAGCCGCCCTGCCGGTATCCAGCTGGTTTCTTGGCCAGCCACTGGGCATTACTGAGCAGCCTCTTCCGCTTAGCCTGGGGTTTCTGGCGATATTTCTGGTAACCATCATCCGGCGTTTAACGGTGCCCCGGGCCGCCATCGCCGCCTCGGTCAGCACCCCCGAACTGCTGTTTAATCGCCTGCTCTTTGACCGCGACATCCGGGACAGGGAAACCTGGATACACCGAACTCCCATCCAGTCCAGACCCGATAAACCAGCGGCAAAGCCAGGGGAAGGCTGACCCGATGCAATGCGCCATTCACCCGGAGGTGGAAACCAGCCTGAGGTGTGGCAAGTGCGGCCAGCCGATATGCCCCAAATGCATGGTCCAGACCCCGGTGGGAGCCAAATGCCCCAAGTGTGCCCAGGTGCATAAGCTGCCTACATATAGCATCTCCACCGGTTACTACCTGAGGGCGATAGGAACTGCCTTGGGTATGGCGGTTGCCTGTGGCCTTCTCTGGGAATTGATCGGGAACCTGATTCCTTTCTTTTACCTTAATTTAATATTGGCCGCCGGTGTTGGTTATGCCATCGGAGGGGTAATTAGCCGTTCGGTTAACCGTAAGCGAGGCACCGGCTTAGCTGTTATCGCGGGCATTGCCGTAGTATTGAGCTACCTGGTTAGCATCTTTTTGCCGTGGGGAGCTGGTTTTTGGCTTTTTGACCTGCTAGCCCTGGCTCTGGGTATTTTTATAGCCGTCAACGCTTTGCGCTGAGTTGACAAGCCTGTTGGGAATAAAGTAGTCTTAGTTCTGCCCATAGGTATCATTCAGGAGGAGCATTTATGAGAAAAGTAGCTGTCGTCGGTGTTGGTGAGACAAAATTCAGTGGCGCTCAGTCAAAGACGGAGGTTGAACTGTTTGCCGAAGCGGCCATGGATGCCCTTAATGAATCAAACCTCAAGCCAGCCGATATTCAGGCTCTATTCCTGGGTAACGTGCTTGGGGACTTCTCCGAGGGGCAGGGCTCAGTACAGGCCTTTGCCGCGGAAAATATCGGGCTAAGCAATGTCCCGGCCAACCGGTATGAGGGTGCCTGTGCCTCCAGTAGCATCGCCATAAGAGACGCCTTCATCTGGGTCAGTTCCGGCTTCTACGATATTGTCCTGACCGGTGGCGTGGAAAGGGCCGCCACCATGGGCACGCCCCTGGCTACCCGAACCTTTGCCATGTTCAGTGATAGCCGCTATGAATTCCCCAGCGGCATCACCTTCCCCGGCGTCTTTGCCATGCTCGCCCACCTCTATTCAGCCAAGCATGGTATACCGCTACCAAAGCTTAAGGAACAAATGGCCATTACCTCGGTCCAATCTTACCGCTATGGCAAGCTTAATCCCAAAGCGCACTTCCAGAAAGAAGTAAGCATGGAACAGGTGCTCACCTCCTTCATGGTATGTACGCCGCTGCAACTGCACGATTGCTGCCCCTTCTCCGACGGGGGGTCCGCCGTGGTTTTAGCTTCCGAAGAAGCGGCGAAAAAGTTGACCGATAAGCCAGTCTACATTACCGGCATCGGTCAGGCATCGGCCGGCCCGCTGTCCAGCCAGAAAGAGTACCTGCCCCGCATCAGGTCGCGGGAACTGGCCGCCGAGCAGTCCTACAAGATGGCCGGGCTCAAGCCCGAAGATATAGATGTCTGTGAGCTTCACGACTGCTTTAGCATTGCCGCCATTATTGCCGCCGAGTGTCTTGGTTTCTTTGACTACGGCACAGCCGGTGAAGCCTGGCTAAAAGGTGAGGCCGATATTGGCGGCAAGATAGCCATCAACCCCTCGGGTGGGCTCAAGTCCAAAGGCCATCCCATCGGTGCCACCGGGGCTGGTCAGGTATATGAGGTAGTAAAGCAGCTCAGGGGTGAAGCGGGAGAAGGCAGGCAGGTAGAAGGCGCCAAAATAGGCATGACTGATACCCTGGGTGGGGATGGCGGCACCCTGTGCAACCTGATTCTGCAGCGGGGCTATTAGGCTAAAGACAACTTACCTCCAGGAGGACAGGAATGGAATACAAGCTTACTTTTAAAGAATTTAACGAAGCGCTCAAGAATGATAAGATACTGGGGTTAAAGTGTAACCAATGCGGTAACATCAATGTGCCACCCAAGATGGTCTGCAGCCAATGCACCAGCCCCGATATGGAAGTGGTCGAAGTGATTGGTAAGGGTAAGATTCAGACCTTTACCACGGTTAATGTAGCCTCGGAAGGACGCGAGGGTGAGGTTCCTTATACCATAGTGATGGTTGAGCTTGATGAAGGCCCCTGGATAATGGGCAATTTGGGTGGCATTGACCCCAAAACAGCCTCTATGGAACTAATCGGCAAGACAGTGACGATGAAGGATAATCTGGTGTTCGCGGGGGATAAGTATTCCGCCGGTGAGCAGGCCAGACCCCAGTTCCGCCTGGTAAGCTAGTGTTCTGTTAGCTTTAATCAACCTTGACAAATCTAAAACACAGCTTCGCCAACTAAAATGGCTATTGTCTCAAGTCTCGCTAATGGCAATAGCCATTCCTCTTTTTCTGCCCGACAAACTGGGCTCAGGCCTCTCGCATGAGATGCCGGGCGATAGTCATTCGCTGCATCTCGTCGGTACCTTCATAGATACCACAGATTCGGGCATCACGGAAATAGCGCTCTAAAGGATACTCCTTAACATAGCCGTAACCGCCATATATCTGGATAGCCTTACTGGTAACGAACATGGCCGCCTCAGAAGCATAAACCTTGGCCATACTGGCCTCTTTAACAAAGGGCAGGTGATTTTGTTCCAGACAGGCCGCCCGGTAGGTCAATAGCCGGGAGGCATCAATCTGCGTTGCCATGTCCGCCAGCATCCATTGAATCGCCTGAAACTTAATAATCGACTGTCCAAACTGCTGGCGCTCCTTGGCGTAGACCAGGCACCTGTCAAAGGCTCCCTGCGCAATACCCACTGCCTGAGCCGCCACGATGAACCGACTTGAATCTATCGACTCCATGGCAATTCCAAAACCCTCACCCTCCTTACCCAGCCGGTTTGCTTCAGGGACAAAGCAGTCCTGGAATACCAACTCGGCGGTGGACGACGCCCGTATTCCCATCTTGTGCTCCAGCTTGCCCACCGAAAAGCCGGGAGTCCCTTTCTCCACGGCAAAGGCGGTAATACCCTTATGCCGCAATGACTTGTCAACAGTAGCAAAGACAACGGCGATATCAGCTTCACTACCGTTGGTAATAAAAAGCTTATTCCCGTTAAGTACATAGCCACCGTCTTTCCGGGTGGCGCTGGTCTCAATAGCGGTGGCATCACTGCCGGCACCGGCTTCAGTCAGGGCAAAACAGACCAGTTTCTCTCCCCTGGCTACTGGCACCACGAAGCGTTGCCGCTGCTCTTCGTTGCCACCCCGGTATAAGGTGTGTCCGGCAAGCCCGGCAGTAACGAAGTAGATAGTGCCGGTAGCCGCACAGACCCGTGATATTTCCTCAACAACGATAGCAAATTCAAGTGGACCCCCGCCACTGCCCCCATACTCCTCAGGATACGGGACACCCATCAGCCCCAGTTCAGCCATCTTCCTGACACTCTCCGCAGGAAAGATAGCCTCCTCGTCTATCCGGGCAGCAATCGGCTCAAGCTCTTTGGTAGCAAAATCCCGAACCATCGCCTTTAACATCTTTTGCTCTTCAGTCAACGAGAAATCCATCCTTACCCCCCCAAATACAATATTATGTCAGCCCACGCCGCTTCCCCACCATGATCAGTACCAGAGACTAACAATCTATCCCCTTCCGGGCTCGTATCCCCCGGTCATAGGGATGCTTGATTTTCCTCATATCGGTAACTAAATCGGCGGCATCAATCACGCTCTGGTCAGCGTACCTTCCCGTCAGTATAAGCTCAATGTCCTTGGGCTTACTCCTGATTAACTCCAGCACCTCGCCCACCTCTATCAGCTTCCACGCCGCGGCCACATTTATCTCGTCAAGTATCACCACGTCATAGTTACCACTGGCTATGACCTCGCGGGCTTTAGCCAGCGCTTTTCTGGCCTCCTCCCTCTCCTCCGGTTTTATGTTGTCGGGGTCAGCCAGCCACTCGTGCCCAAAAACACTGAAGTCGACATCAGGCAGTTGAGAGAGTATCTTTTGCTCGCCGTAGGGGTAGCCACCCTTCATAAAATAAACAAGGTAAACTTTCAGGCTATGCGCTATAGCTCGCAGCACTATCCCAAGTGCCGCCGTGGTCTTACCCTTACCATCGCCGGTAAACACCTCAACCAGTCCTGGGCCAAACGGTTTACCGGAAGATGCTAACAATGACTCTTTATTCACCATGCAACTACAGTTTACCTCTTAACCGACTGATTGATAATTTCTGAAGCCGCCGCCTGCGGATTGGTCTTCCTTTGAGCCAGGTCGTCTACCAGCTTTTCCAGGCATTCTTTATCGACGCTGGAATTAATATAATCCCTGAGAGAACTCTCTATCGCCTCAGTCAATTCCAGCCGGGCCCTTTCCTTCCGACGCTTTTCCAGCCCCCCACTGGAAGCAAGGAACTCTTTATGCTTGAGTATTTCCTCCATCAGCTCGTCGATGCCTTTGTTGTTCAGCGCCTCAGTTAAGACTATGGGTGGCTCTCGCTCCTCAGGTAAGCGGCTCTTCATGCTCAACATAGCCTGCAATTCCAATTTCAGGTGGGGGGCACCTTCCTGGTCTGCCTTATTGACGACAAAGATGTCAGCCACTTCCAGGATACCGGCTTTCATCATTTGAATGGCGTCTCCCGACCCCGGGGTCAGGACAAAAATAGAGGTATCCGCCAGTCGGGTAACATCTACTTCCTGCTGCCCAATACCCACGGTCTCCACCAGGATAATGTCTTTGCCCATAGCATCCATAACGTGAATAATGCTTACCGCCGCCCGGGCTAACCCCCCCAGCCACCCCCGCGTCGCCACGCTCCGGATAAACACCCCGCGGTCCGTACTGTGCTTTTGCATCCTCACCCTGTCCCCCAGTATCGCCCCCCCGGTAAAGGGACTGGTGGGGTCAATTGCCACCACGCCAACCGTCCTATCCCTCTGTCTAAAGACACTTATCAGGGCATCAACCAGGGTACTCTTACCGCCACCGGGAGCGCCGGTAATTCCCACTATATAAGCTTTTCCTGTGTGGGGATAGACTTTCTCCATCTTTCCAAAAGCACCGGGGTCTCCGTCCTCGATGCCCCTCATCAGCCTCGCCGCCGACCGAACGTCCCCCTCTAATATCTTCCTGACCAGCTCCATAGTCACTTCCCGGACCCGCCATGCCGGCTCAGGGGCTTGACGTTCTCCCTGGTCCACTCCAGTATTTCGTCAAGAGACGTTCCCGGCTGGAACACCCCCTTGATTCCCGCCTCCTTGAGCTTGGTAACGTCCTCTTCCGGGATAATACCACCACCGACAACAATAATGTCACCGGCACCCTTCTCTCTTAACTGCCTCGCTACCTCGCTGAAAAGGAATAAGTGGGCACCGGAAAGGCAACTGAGACCAACCAGGTCAACATCCTCCTGTATGGCGGCGCTAACTATCTGCTCTGGAGTCTGATGAACACCGGTATAGATTACCTCATAGCCAGCGTCCCTGAAGGCACGCGCTATCACCTTCACTCCCCGGTCATGACCATCCAGGCCGGGCTTGGCTACCAGCACTCTTAACTTCGTCTCTGGCTCCATTCTGCCTCCACGTTAACCGCTCATACCCTTAATCTTAGTAGAAACCCGGGTCTTGATGCTCGCCAAACACCTCCCGATAGACGTCACAGATTTCTTGCTCGGTAGCGTACGCCTTAACCGCTTCCACCACATGAGGCATCACATTCTCGCCGCTCTTACAGGCCCGGCGAACGTCGCTAAGAGTCTGCGCTACCTTTCGATTGTCCCTCGTCCTCTTGACCTCTCTCAAGCGTTTAATATGTTCCTCTTCCAGCTTTTCGTCTATCTTGAGTATCTCAATAGGGGTCTCTTCCTCAGACTCGTATCTGTTTACCCCAACCAGTATCTTTTCCTTTCTATCCAGCTGCCGTTGATAACGGTAGGCGGCATCGGCAATCTCAAGCTGGGGAAACCCGCGCTCAATAGCCGCCAGCATGCCACCCATCTTATCTATCTTCTCAATATACTCCCAGGCTTTTTCCTCCATCTCGTTGGTCAAAGCCTCAACGAAATAAGAGCCAGCCAGCGGGTCTATGGTATTAACCACGCCGGTCTCTTCAGCAATTATCTGCTGAGTGCGCAGGGCAACCGTGACCGCCTGGTCAGAGGGAAGCGCCAGGGCCTCATCAAAGGAATCGGTATGTAAAGACTGCGTTCCCCCCAATGCCGCCGCCAGCGCCTGGGTGGCCGCCCGGACGATATTATTTAGCGGCTGCTGAGCGGTGAGGGAGCAGCCCGCTGTCTGGGTATGGAACCTCATCCACCACGAGCGGGGGCTCTTGGCCTTAAACCTATCCCTCATTACCTTGGCCCATATCCGCCGCGCCGCCCTGAACTTGGCTATCTCCTCGAAGAAGTCGATATGAGAATCAAAGAAGAAGGAGAGCCTGGGGGCAAAGGCATCAACGGCCAGCTTCGTGTGGTCAAGAACATCCTGCACATAGGCAATGCCGTCAGCCAGGGTAAAGGCCAGTTCCTGGACCGCCGTCGAGCCCGCCTCCCGGATATGGTAGCCACTGATGCTTACCGTATTCCATCGGGGCACATAGATTGTGCCAAACTCAATGGTATCACGGACAATTTTAACCGATGGCTCTGGAGGCAACATAAACGTTTTCTGAGCGATAAACTCCTTGAGCATATCGTTCTGGATGGTACCCCCTACTTTATCCCAGCTTACCCCCTGTTTATCCGCTACCGCCAGGTTCATTGCCCAGGTTATACTGGCCGGAGGGTTAATGGTATGGGATACCGTTACCTTATCCAGGGGGATTTGGTCCAGCAGGACTTCAAAATCGGCCAGGGTATCAACAGCCACCCCACACTTGCCAATCTCAGCGTGAGACCGCGGGGAATCACTATCATAGCCCATCAAGGTGGGAAAATCGAAGGCGGCGCTCAGGCCGGTTTCACCGTCCTTCAATAGCTGACGCCACCTCTTGTTGGTGTCCTCGGCACTGCCAAAGCCGGAGAACATGCGGTAGGTCCACACCCTTCCCCGATACATATCAGGCTGGCAACCCCGGGTAAACGGGTAGCCGCCGGGATAACCAATATCAGCCTCGTAGTCTAAATCTTTTATGTCCTCAGGGGTATAAATTCTCTTTATCTCAAGGTCGGAAACAGTAGAGAACCGTCTCTCCTCCTGAGCGTTGCCAGCGGCTTGTTCGACCTGCTCTACCCACTTTTTCATGCCCTCACGGGCCTGCTTTAACGTCCTGTCATCAAACATAATGCTGCGCGTTCATACCTCCTGTAGTCTGCTGACCGTCCTGCCTGAGTTATTGTCACTGATGATTATGAAACAGGCTCAGGCCAGAGCTTATTATACCGTTAATTGCTATCAGGACTCAATGAGTCATTTTCTATCTTTTACTGACTCCAGGACCTTTGACATTGTCTCCCCGGCCTTAGCGCTGATTAGAATACTGGCCTCGCTGTCCATCGGGGTGGAACTGAGATTGATGATAACCAATCTGGCCCCGCTGTTAACGGCATATTGCGGCATGTAGGCGGCGGGGTAAACCACCAGTGTTGACCCGATGACAATAAACAGGTCGGCACTCTGCGCACGGCGGGTCGCCTCCATGAGTACATCGGTAGGCAGGGCTTCACCGAAGAAAACGGCAGCCGGCTTCAGGATGCCATGGCACGCCTCGCAGTCGGGAATCTCCTCACCCCGCTCCAGCCTGACTGCCACCTGGTCAAAGGGGTAACGCCGACCGCACTCCAGGCACGCCGCCCACAGCAGGTTGCCGTGAAGCTCAAACACCTTCTCATCAGGAAGTCCCGCCTTCTGGTGGAGATTATCCACGTTCTGGGTAATGACACAATCCAGCATACCCAGTTTATCCAGTTCAGCAATTGCGTAGTGAGCCGCATTGGGCTTAGCCCCGGTGGTCAAACTCCCCTCCTGTAAAAGCTGCCAGTGCTTTCTCCTGGCCTCAACGTCACTGACAAACTTCTGATAGGTAAAGTCCTCAGGGTCAAACCGACTCCAGATTCCACCCGGGCTGCGAAAATCAGGAATCCCCGATTCCGTGCTCACGCCGGCCCCGGTGAAGACCACTATCCGCTTGGAATCAAGTATCAGGTCAGCTACCCGCCGGGCCAGGGAATCAACATCCTGCGCCTCCATAAATAATCCCCCTTAATCTTAAAGTGGTAACGCCACCAACCATACCTCCCCGCCTATCTTAATTGGCTTTAAGACCAGCGTCAAGCTCAGCAAGGCCCGGGCAAATTTCGTTGAGACAGCACTCCGGGCAGAGGGGGCGGCGGCGGCACACATCCTTGGCCAGGCAAACCAGCAACGCATGGTATTCATTGAATAGCCTGACATCCGCAGGCAGGTTATCCGTGAAAAGGGCTTGACAGGCACGGTAGCTGCTATCCACCGCTGCCAGGCCAACACGACTCACGATGCGCCGGGTGTAGGCATCAATAACAAAAACCGGCTTGCCCGCCGCATACAGGATTATAGAATCGGCGGTCTCCGGCCCAATGCCGTGAAGGGAAAGAAGCTGCTCGCGGAGACGCCCACTATCACCGGCGAACAGTTGACCCAGGTCATCATCACAGTTTTCTTCCAGCCACAGAGCCAGGGACTTTAGCTTGTGCGCTTTGGCATTGTAGTAGCCACTGGGATGGATAATCTCAGCCAGTTCCGCCAGGGGCAAGCGGCGTATTCCGGCCGGCGATAGTGCTCCGGCGGCTTTCAGATTGGCGATGGCCTTCTCGACATTACCCCAGGCGGCTGATTGGGTCAGGATAGCGCCCACCATTACCTCAAAGGGCCCGTCGGCTGGCCACCAGTGCTGGGGCCCGTAATGAGCCATAAGCCGGGAATAAATATCGAGCAGTAATTTTCTTATTGGTTGATTATCCACGGAGCTACTTTAGCATCGGCCACGGAATCATAGCCCGGGTTGTAGGGCTTGATGTCAACCACCGGCGTCCCATCAATAGCGTCCAGCCCCTTAACCTTCAGCACGTTGCCCTGGCGCTCCAGCAGGCGAACCGTAGTCTTGCCTAACGGATTCGGTCTATTGGGTGAGCGGGTAGCGAACAGTCCCACCAGGGGCGCTTCCTGCCGACCCATGGGGTGGACTTTAAGCGGTGGTGGAGTGGTGGTCGCAACACGATGCAGCCAGTACAGAACTATGATGTGAGAGAACTCCTCCAACCTGTCCAGAGCCTCGGTCAGGCTCTCATTAACCACGATATCAGAAACAACCTCCTCACCCCCTATCACTGGCTGCTTAATTTCGTTCCTGACGAAGCCAATCGCTTTCAGCGTCATCTGAGGCAGTTCATCAGCCATATTTAATGTCCGCAACCCCCCACGATAATATCATTCAGGACGAACGAAAAAGCTCCCTTGCCCAACCGCCTAGCCAGTTACTGTACTAATATCTACAGTACGCTATTCCAGTGGAGTGAGGGTTAACAGCTTCTTGGCAATCTTGGGGTATCTGGCAATGAAAAGTAACTCGTCTTTGACCAGAGGCCTCTGTGAGGCTACATTGGCGTATCGGGCCAACTCTAAAACCTCTCTGGCTTCTGCCTCACCGGCAAATGATACCTCCATCTCTCCCATTACGTGACTGAAGCCAGATATCCCGCTGTACTCCCCGGTACAGAGTTCTCTCCCGGTTTCCACATACTCTGGTTCACCCCGGCCCAGTTCTTCATAACTGTACAATTCATAGTTCTCCGGGTCTTTCAATACGCCATCAGCATGGATGCCGGAGGAATGAGCAAAGGCATTAGAGCCAACCCCCGGCTGGTTAATCGGAATCGGCACCCCGAAGGCATAGCTGGCAAATCGGGCTATCTTCCAGGCCTTAGACAAATCAACTAAACTGGCCAGCTCATATTTCTCGGCAAACCCCTTGGATTTAGTCACCGCCAGAATCACCGCCAACAGGTCAGCATTCCCGGCTCTCTCACCAATTCCGTTGATGGTGGTATTGATATAGGCATCCTGCCCGCTATCTATGGCTCCCCTGGCTCCGGCAATAGAATTGGCTACGGCCATCCCCAGGTCACCGTGGCAGTGAACCTCGATAGGCATCCCGGTTTCCCCGGCCAGTTTCCTGACCGCCTCATAGATGGTAAACGGGTTATCATAACCCAGAGTATCACAGTACCTGAATCTATCTGCACCATGCTCTCTGACCGCCAGCCCGAATTTGACCAGAAATCCCAGGTCGGTCCTTGAGGCATCTTCCGCATTGACACCTATGCTCTCCGCACCCATACTCCGGGCGGCATCAACCGCCGCCACCATATCGTTTATGATGTCCTGCCTTTTCTTCCTCCCCTGGAACTTACCGTCAATCATCTGGTCTGAGGTTGAAATTGAGAGGTTGAGGTGCTTTATACCCGGCACCAGCCTAAAAGCCGTCTCAACATCACCGGTGATGGCTCTTATCCACCCTTCCAGACGGATAGGTTGCAGGACTCCCATCTCCGCCAGTTCCAGGTTGGCCTGCAGGTAACGGGACTCGTGACGGGTGGTGGGGAAGCCAAACTCCGACTGAAAGACCCCCATTTCATTCAGGTAAATATTGATTAAGGTTTTTTCCAGCTTGGACAAGCCAAGCTTCGCCGTCTGCACACCGTCCCGATTGGTGACATCAATTAAATAAATCTTGGGCATATTTCTACTCCCCCCACCAAATAATAAATTAGCCACTAGAAACGCTTGAGAAACCGACAGAAAAATTGATGGGGATTTTAATAATTAAATATTACCATATGGCGCTTCTATTAGCAAGTTTGCCTGGCCTGTTGGCCATTTTAGCTCTCATCCAGCTGCGACAGGTCAAATTTCATGCCGTCCCGGGCCGCCAGCACTTTAACCCCGGTCTCCTGAGACAGCCCTTCAGCTATCTCCCACGGCTTGGCCCGCCACATACCCATGCCAAAATGAGTTAGAATGGCCACCCTGGGTTTTATCTCACCAATAATCTGCCTGGCGTCAGGCACTGACAGGTGGTCATAGGGATGATTGCTATCCAGCCTGACCACATTAATAACCAGCAACTCACCGCTATAGCGGTGGCTCAAGCCCGCGAAATAGCGGCTGTCCGCAATGTAGGAGAAGGTATGCTTACCCGTCTTAAAAATCATGCCGTAGGTTTCTACCCCGTGCACATGCCGAATCGGGGTGGTGAAAGAGACATCACCCACAGAATAAGAACCACCCTCCCGCAGCACCGCAACCCCATCAAGATAGTCCTTAAGGTATGAGAAGATAACCGGCTCCGTCTCCAGAGCATCCGCCGGGGCAAACAGCCAGCCGCGGGGATAAAACCCGCCCTGCGTCATCGCCTCAACCATAATGTTAATATCTGACGAATGGTCCAGGTGACGGTGCGATAGTATAATTGCGCTGAGCTTCTGCGCTCTCAGCTTCTTTTTAATCGCATGGACCAGGCAGCCCGGGCCAGGGTCAAGGAGGATTTCCGTGCCATTTAAGTTCAGCCACAGACCACCGGTAGCCAGAAGCTGGTTGATAACCACAAATCTAGCCCCACCCGTGCCGAGAAAGGTTATCGTCTCTGCCATAGCCAGTACCACTATAGAATAAAGTGCCGCTCTTTACAAATGATTTCAGCCCTTTGACGCCCGGGGCATATCCGACTAAAATAGCATAAGCACAACCGACAAAGGAGAGCGAAATGGAGCTAATTTGGGCACCCTGGCGGATAGAATATATCCAGATGGAAAAACCAGAAGGTTGCATTTTGTGTAACAAACCAGAGCAGAACAACGATACGCTAAACTACATTCTGTACCGGGGAGAGAAGAACTTCGTTATGCTGAATGCTTATCCCTACAACCCGGGGCACCTGATGATAGCCCCCTACCGCCATACCGCCAGTATTGAAGAGCTGACTGATGAAGAGCTTAAGGAGCATTTTGAGATAGCGCGGCGCAGCACCAGTATTCTACGGCAGGTATTTAACCCCGGTGGATTTAATCTGGGGATAAACCTGGGCAGGATAGCTGGTGCCGGTATAGACAGTCATTTTCACACCCATATCGTACCCCGCTGGCAGGGTGACACTAACTTTATGCCCGTAATAGCCGACGTAAGGGTAGTCCCCGAGGCCCTGTCCGAAACATACCAAAAGCTAAAGGACAGATTCTAAACCGGACAAACTCCTGGTGCCCCCAGGCTTATTCGAACCGCGCTTCGAATTCCCTCGGGGGCATTCTATTTCAGCACCAGCGGGATTCGCCGCGAAACACCAAAACGAGCACACGAGGTTGACATTCCTGAAGGGGTGAGGACATAATTGTAGAGGCGGAAGGTAAGAAATGATTGCCAACTATGGCTATAAAGATGGTTCCGGGGAGTACTTCATTAGCATCGATAGCGATAAGTGTAATAGCTGCGAGAAGTGTGTCAAGGCATGTCCTGAAAGTGTCCTGGAAATGATAACCGATGACTACGACGATGTGGTAGCCGCCGTAACCGAGAAACATCGCAAGAAAATCAAGTATAGTTGTGGTCCCTGCAAGCCCGGCAGCGGGGTGAGGAAATTACCCTGTATGCTGGCCTGTGAACCCCGGGCAATAAGCCATTCCTGGTAGCCCGCATTTTAGTTTACGAGATGAATTCGGTCACGCTGACTATTGATGGCACCGAGGTTAAGACAACCGAAGGTGCTACCGTGCTTCAGGCGGCACAGGGAGCCGGGATATATATCCCTTCCCTCTGTGCCCATCCTGATTTACCCCCCTTTACCGAGATAAAAGCCGCCGACTTCGTTTATCGCGGCAGCGAACTCAACAAAAACACCGACTCCATCGAGGATTCTAATGGCTGTCAGCTTTGTATCGTTGAGAGCGAAGGGATAGAAGGTCTTTCTACTGCCTGCACTACTGCCGCCCGGGAAGGCATGGTTGTTCACACCGATACCCCGCAGGTTCGGGAGCTTCGGCGTAATAACCTGGCACTTATTCTCGCCAGGCACCCTCATGCTTGCCTTACCTGCGCCCAGAGGGCGGGCTGTAGTTTGGAGTCGTGCTCCAGCAATGTGCCGGTCAACGAGCGCTGTTGCCCCAAGTTTGGTCGCTGCGAACTACAAAAGGTTGCCGACTATATCGGGATTCCAGAAGACACTCCCCGCTACATTTTCCGAGAGCTTCCCCTAGTGAAGGATGAGCCTCTCTTCGAAATGGACTACAACCTGTGTATTGCCTGCGGTCGCTGCGTGCGGGTTTGCCATAATTTACGAGGAGTGGGTGCCATTGGCGCTGTTTACTGTGACCGTGAACTCATCATAGGCACCACCTCGGGACCTTCACTAAAGGAATCCGGGTGCAAGTTCTGCGGTGCCTGCGTTGAGGTCTGCCCCACCGGTACTTTAATGGACAAGGAACACAAAGGCGGTGAGCGCGAAGCTGCCCTGGTTCCTTGCCGTAGCGCCTGTCCCGCGGGCATTGACATTCCCCGCTATATCCACCTTATCGCTGAAGGCAGGTTTGCCGAGGCAATAGCCGTGGTCCGGGAGAAAGTCCCCTTTCCCGCCGTTCTCGGCCATGTCTGTCCCCATCCCTGTGAGGAAGTATGCCGGCGGGTTCAATTAAATGAGCCGGTGTCGATATCCCGGCTCAAGCGCTTTGCCGCCGAGCACGATACCGGGTTGTGGAAGACAAAGTCCCTGGCTGCCTCACCGACCCACAAGCGAGTGGCTATTGTGGGGTCAGGGCCATCAGGACTTACCGCCGCCTATTACCTGGCGAAGCTCGGGCACTCGGTGACCGTGTTTGAGGCGTTACCGGTAACTGGCGGTATGATGCGGGTAGGAATACCGCGCTACCGGCTCCCGGCGGAAGTCCTGGACAGCGAGAGCAAGGCAATAGAGGATATTGGGGTAGAGATAAGGCTAAACAGTAAGGTGGAGTCACTGGATGAGCTGCTGGCGCAGGGTTATGAGGCTATCTTTGCTGGTATCGGCGCTCACCGGGGGATAAGGACAGGGATGGAGGGGGAAGATACCGCCGGCATCGTCGATGGGGGTGATTTCCTCAGGGACGTTAGCCTGAACCGGGAAGTAACGGTGGGGGGCAGAGTGGTGGTAATCGGTGGTGGCGATGTGGCCATAGACGCCGCCCGAACCGCCCGCCGTCTGGGGGCTAAAGAGGCAGCCATTGTCTACCGTCGTACCCGCGCCGAGATGCCGGCCAGTCCTGAAGAGATAGAGCAGGCGCTGGAAGAGGGAGTAAAGATAGAATACCTGGCGGCACCGGTCAGGGCTATGAGTGTAAATGGTAAGTTAAAGGTGGAGTTTATCCGCATGGAGCTAGGCGAGATAGATGCCAGCGGCAGGCGGAGCCCCCAGCCGATAGCGGGCAGCGAGTTTAATGAGACGTGTGACACTATGATAAAGGCTATCGGGCAGGAGCCTGATTTACCGGATGGGTTTGGTTTAGCCGCCAAAAGAGACGGGAGGATTGACGTGGATGATGAGACCCTGGCTACGGCAAGAGAGGGAGTATATGCCGGGGGTGATGCCGTCAGCGGGCCGGCATCAGTGGTTGAGGCCATCGCCGCCGGTCGGCGGGGGGCAATCTCCATAGACCGGTATCTTGGCGGCAACGGGGCAATCGATGAGATATTACTCGAAACCGAGACGCCTAACCCCTGGCTGGGACGAGATGAGGGCTTTGCTGATAAGCGTCGTGCCTCCATGCCCTGCCTGCCTGTAGAGCAGCGGCTTACCGATTTTACTGAGGTAGAGCTTGGTTTTGATGAAGCCGCCGCCGTTGAAGAGGCCAAGCGCTGCCTGAGGTGCGAACTGAGGCTCCAAATCTCCCCGGTCCCTCTCCCGCCGGAAAAATGGCTGGAGTTCAACCCGCAGACCGTGAGCACTGTTCCTGAGACTGAGGGAGTGTATCAACTCCTCGATGGGCAAAAGGCCGTAATCTATATCGCCGGTACACCCAACCTCCGCCAGAGCCTGGAGGAACACCTGAGCAACACTGAGCCGTACCTGAGCCAAACCGGCTACTTCTGGTACGAAGAGAACAACCTGTACACAATGAAGGAAAGCGAGCTTATTCAGCAGTTTCTCCAGCAACACGGCCGGATGCCCGAAGGCAACGAAGAACTACTGTTTTAAGGAAATACTACTGGTTCGCCCTTTACTCCCTGGGCTTGGCGATAACGGCGTCGGCTAATTCATCATCAAAGGGGTGCCCCTGGGCTACCAGCTGGCGGTACTTGATGAAGTCGATGACGCTGGTGCCCGTGATGGACTGCGTATTAAAAGCATTGAAACCAATCCACGCTTCGGTACTCATATTGGCCGCCAACCAGTAGATAGCATGGGCCTTGGTTGAATCCCAGAAAAATTTCTTTTTCGTTCTTATACTCTCAATGCTTTTCATCAGGCAAAGAGGCATAAGGTTAGCCAGAGTCCAGACCATTTTTTCGATGTAGGCATCAAGCTGCGAGAAGTCTGTCTTAAGCGTTTTTAACAACTCCAGGGCTTTCTTCGCTTCCGGCCCGGTCTTGAAATCGCCGTAGACGATATTACCCATATCATCGACAAATCTATCGGTGATAACCCGGGGGTTTCTCACCCACTCTCCCTTTTCATTCTTCTTGGCCGGTATAGCCTTGGAAATAAGCCCGTACATCTCCATCTTGGCGGCGCTCCACGGCTCGTTGGAAACACAGCTCCACATGGCCCGTTCCATGCTCAAGTTCCAGGGTAAGAAGTCACTGGAGCCACCGTCTGGTGTGGAACCAGCCCTCGTTCCTGCCTGCCCAAGTTGAGCCAGGTCAGAAGCCACGGTGAAGTCACAGGCCTGCCCGATTTCCTGACCACCGGCAATACGCATACCGTTACAACGGTTGATTACCGGAACCCGGCACTTCAAAATGGCATCTACCATGCCGGAGAAAAGGTCCATATAATCGGCATATTCCTTGGGTCGCTTGGTGTAATACTCCGCGTATTCCTTGGTATTGCCGCCGGTGCAAAATGCCCTATCACCCACGCCGGTAAATATGACCGCCACCACACTTCTATCTACTCCGGCTTTGTGCATGCCGGCGATAACCCCCTTGACCATCCCAGTGGTATAAGAGCCAAATTGAGCTGGATTATTGAGGGTTATCCACGCGGTATAAAGGCCATCCACCTTCTCCCCGGTCTCAGGATTAACCAGAGGCTTTTTCTCAAACACAGTGCACGGTGCTTCGGTGCCAAAGTGCTCATCGCCAAAAAGCTGGTGGTCTTTTAATACATTGTCCCTTGGTATCCAATCTAAAGCCATCTTCAGCTCCTTTCAATTTTATTTATTTTAAAAGTCAGGAATTAATACTATCCTTCTCATTAACCCGCCTTTATGAGCTTCCTCGAATGCCTCCTTAATCTGGCTCATCGGCCTGGTCTCGGTAAAAGGCTCTATCTGTACTTTGTTATCCAGAACCAGCTTGAGAACCTCCGGGTAGTACCCGGGCAGACAACCCCAGGTACCCAAAATGTCAGCATCAAAAGCCATCAAGCGGGAAAGCGAATATTCATTCTTCTGCATGCCAAAACCGGCTATAATCAGCTTGCCCACAAACGATAATAGCTCCAGGGCAATCCCTTGACCGGCTGGCGTCCCCGTCCACTCAAAAATCTTCCAGCCATAGTTTGCCGGTAACCCCTTCTCCTTACAATAGGCTCTAAACTCATCCCTGATAGCCCTGGGGTCCTTGTCCCGAGAGCTGATAATATGAGTAGCGCCAAATTTCAGGGCTCGTTCCAGCTTCTCCGGAACAGTGTCAATTCCAACCACCTCACTGGCGCCCAGGGCAGAACAAATTTGAGTCGCGTATGAGCCAAGACCGCCACCAGTCCCAACTACGGTAATTAAATCACCGGCCTTAACTCCTGCTTTCATGGCGGCTTGATAGGGTGAGGTCCCGGCATCGGCGACCACGGCAAAATGCGAAAGGGGTGTGCCCTTTCTGTCCGGAATAACACACAAATCAACCGATGGTACCACGATATGGCTGGAAAATCCTCCATATATCCCCATGCTATTTCCGGGCATCTTTTGTGCCAGACAGCGGTTGCCTCTGCCCGCAGCGCAAATAGGGCAATTGTTACACGGCATTACTGCCGGTATGATTACCTCCTTACCCAGCCATTCCCCAACGCCCGCTATGACCGTGCCACAGATTTCATGACCCAGAGTAAGTGGTGGTTTATTTACTGTGGGCACGCCATCGTAAAAATACCCCAGGTCGGTATGACACACACCACACCCGGCAATTTCAACCAGCACCTCGCCTGATTTGAGTTCCGGAACATCAACGGCGGTTCTGGCTAACTTCCCCGGCTCTACCATCTGCCATGTATTGATTCTATCGGGCGTTGTTGACATCTTGCTTTTCCCCCCGGATGTTTTCTGGAATTGTACTGGTTTCCCGGTTTCAGTCCCAATTCAATAAATTCCTAAAGGGCATCCTGGCTCTAGATGTACTGCCCACCATCTACCTTGATGACCTCGCCAGTGATGTGTGCCGCCCGGGATGAGCACAAGAAGCTAACCAGGTACGCCACATCCTCTACCCTGCCTATGCGCCCCAGCGCGCTCTCGGCCATCGCCATCTGCCTGACGCTCTCGGGAGCGCGGGCTACCATATCAGTCTCAATTAGACCTAGAGCTACCGCGTTGACATTAACGCTGTATCTGCCCAGCTCCTTGGCCACCGTCTTGGTCAACCCGATGACCCCGGCCTTGGAAGCGGAGTAATTAGCCTGCCCGAGCTTGCCCCTGAGGGCGTTAATAGAAATAACGTTGACGATAACGCCATGTCCCTGTTCCTTAAAGAGAGGGGCTACAGCACGGATATAGTTAAAATACCCCTTGAGGTTAGTCCCGATGACCTCATCCCATTGCGCCTCTTCCATCTTCCAGACCATGACATCTCGATTAATACCAGCGTTATTTACCAGGATATCCAGCCGACCGAAGGTATCAATGACCCGCTGTACAACCAGCGCCGCGTCGGCGAAAAGCCCCACATCAGCCTGGATTGACAGGCCTGACCGTCCCAACGCCTCTATCCCGGCTATTACCTCTCCGGCCACACTATCGTCGTGGCGACTGATTATGGCTACGCTGGCTCCGTTAGCGGCTAAGTCGAGGGCAATAGCCCGCCCGATGCCTACCCTGCCGCCAGTTACAATGGCAACCTTACCTTCCAGGTCTATTTTTCTGCCTCCTGCCAAAAATGGACTCTGATTCCTCTACGTCTAAGTTTCCGGCACCAGCACCTTACTACTAATGATGCTTCCTCACACACGGAATCTACTTCTTTTCGCTTGCCTAGCGTTGAGTTTATAGTAAGGGGAAAGCTATGTCAAGATGAGGACGTACATTACTGGAGCAGTGGACGAAGACAGCGGCTTGACTGGGTAATCAGGGAATGCTACGATAAATACTAGCAAGGTAAACAGAATGCAGTTCCCGGGAAAAATGTTATTCTGCTAATATGCCGCTCTCCTCAGGTAAATAGCTGTTTGGTGAATTGCGGGCACGTCCTGAATCAATGGCTGGTGCGTACCGGGAGATTACCCACCCCCACAACAGCCGGAAAGAATCTCTGGGAATAAGTTCAAAGGAGAGAGATGTTTGAGACGTTCGAACAATGGTATCAGAATCGCCACCAGTACGCCCGGGAGTGGAAAGCAAGAACCGGGGGCAAGGTTATCGGCTATTTTTGCACCTACGCACCGGAAGAGATTATGTATGCCGCCGGTATCCTTCCGGTTCGCATCCTGGGCAGCCATGAGCCCCAGGATGTAGCCGAGCCCTACATCATGAGCATGTACTGCCCTTTTTGTCGTGATGCCCTTGCCCAGGGGCTGCAGGGCAGATACGATTACCTGGATGGAATCATGATTGCCCAGTCCTGTTTGCACATGCGCCAGGCCTTCTCCAGCTGGCAACTGCACGTACCCATCGACTATAGCTATTACCTTTACATGCCCCACGGCATTCAAAACCCCGGAGCAAGGCCTTACTTGCGGGCAGAACTGGCCGAATTCAAGAAATCCCTGGAAAGCTGGACCGGGCGGACTATTACTGACGAGGATTTGGACCGGGGAATAGAGCTGATGAACACCAATCGCCGTTTGATGAAGCAGATCTACGAGCTTCGGAAGGATGAGGCGCCTCCCCTTACCGGCCTGGAATCAATGCTCATGGTGGTATCCAGCCAGCTGACGGACAAAGCCGAACATAACCTTGAGTTGGCCAGGGTGCTAAAGGAGTTACCCCAACGAAGAGACGGCCGTGATATCGGTACCAGATTGATGATGGTTGGCAGCGAAAACGATGATGTCGAGTTCGTAAGAATGATAGAGTCGTCCGGGGCTACCATCGTTATCGACGAACAATGCACCGGAGGCAGATACTTCTGGAATGAGGTTACCCCGGACAAGGACCGGCTGGCGGCCATTGCTAATCGCTATATAGACAGGCCACCATGCCCCAGTAAAGATTGGCCGGAGAGGAGCCGGTTCCCTCACATCATGAAGCTGGCCAGGGATTACAATATTGAGGGGGCACTCCTGGTACAGCAGAAGTTCTGCGACCCCCACGAGCTGGACATTCCTCCCCTGAGATGGTTTCTGGAGGAGAATGGTTTTCCTTGCTATTTCTTCGAACTCGAAGTTACTGTGCCCATAGGGCAGTTCAAGACTCGTTTCGAGGCTTTCATTGAGATGCTAAAGGCAGAGGAGTTGCCCTTTTAAGGTGGGCGATAGGGCTATAGAAAGCTTTTAGGAAAGGGGGGGAAATGACGGCAATAGTTGACGACATGATGAAGAGGGCATCAAAGATCGAGAAGTTTAAGGGTGAGCCCTATAAGTGCTGGAAAAAGGCGAAAGAGTTGAGGTTACAAATCTACCGGGAGTACGCCGAAGCCCACGAGAAAGGTGGACTCAGGGTCGCTGGCAGCAGCTGGGGGTTTATTGCTGTGCCCAGGGGGCTTGGTGACGATGTTTATTATTTAGCCTCTGAGCCTTACGGGGCAAGCACAGCCAACGAAACCGAGTTTTCCAGAAAATGTATGGAGGCAGCTGAAGTGAAGGGGTGGGCCCCTGACTTGTGCGGTTACATCCGGAACTATCTGGGCTGTATCTATCTTGATGTATACACCTTTGGTGGCCCCTGGCCCAGGGCAGACCTTATCTGGCAAATCCACCTCTGCTGCAGCCATGCTAAGTGGTACCAGGCAGCGAGTGAAGCCGAAGGTGGTATACCATTCTACGCTTGCGATGTGAGTGTCGGCCCTTACGAAGTAGGCCCCGGCCGCGAAAAATTGCAGGAACACAAGCTTCAATATCTTGTTTCCCAGGTGCTCGATGGCATCGAGTGGATGGAAAAGGTCACCGGGCGAAAGTTCGACGATGAAAAGTTTATCCAGGCAGTCAACAATGATTGTAATTCTACTTCCCTCTGGGCAGATATATGCGTCCTCAATACGGCTGTCCCGGCCCCGATTGATGAAAAGTCAATGTTTGCCTGGTTCAATCTGGCTGGGACCGGTAGAGAGAGAAAAGACGTGTTTGATTTCTATAAGGAACTCTATGATGAGATTAAGGACCGGGTAGCCAGAGGGGTAGCGGCTGTGCCCAACGAGAGGTTCAGGGTGGTCAACTATAGCTCTCCACCATGGGGCGAGCTCGATATTTTCCGGTACCTTGAGCAATTCGGCTGTGTCTCCATTGGTGCCGACTATTCCTTCGCCCAATTCGGCGTTTGGGAATATGCTGAAGACGGAACTCTAAGAGGGAGAAAAACCCCGGCGCAGCAGGGTATTGTCATGAAGACCAGGGAAGAAGCGGTGCGGATAATGGCAGACTGGTATCTGTGCAAACCAACCTGGCAACACCTTTACGGTCCCGAGGTGAAGATTAATTTTATGAAGACAATAGCCAAGCAGTGGAAGTGTAATGCGGCGATTGTTCACTACAACCGGGGCTGCGAGATGATGACTCAGGGCGCCCCGGAAATCAGGCTGGCGCTACAGGAGGCAGGGCTCCCCGTAATGACCTATGAAGCAAACGGCTCTGACGCCAGAGAATTTGATGCGCCTCGCGTCCAGGCACGCATTGACGCCTTCATGGAGAGTCAGGAACTGAGAAAATTGAAGGCTTAATCAGAGACAAATAGGAGACCAGGAACATGATAACCGCCGGTATAGATATGGGTTCAAAAAACATAAAAGTGGTAATCCTGAAGGATGGGCAAATCCTGTCACAAAGTATGGCCCTGGCTGGCTTTGAGCAGAAAGAGTCGGCGGAGCAGGTATTTAACGATGCCCTGCGCCAGGCCCAGCTTTCAGGGGGCGATATTGACCGTATTGCGGCTACCGGTGTCGGGCGGAAGATACCCACTTTTGCCCATGACGATGTTACCGAGGTAGGGGCTGACGCTAAAGGCGCCGACTTCCTCTTCCCTTCAGCAAGAACGGTAATCGACGTCGGCGCTGAAGAAGCCAGGGGGATAAAGTGCAACGCTTCCGGGAAGGTTACAGACTTCGCCATAAATGAGAAATGTGCTGCCGGCTCCGGCGCCTTCACTGAAGCCATGTCACGGGCACTGGAGGTAGATTTAGAGGAGTTTGGCCGGCTATCACTGAAGTCGAATAAGTCCATCCCGATGAACGCTCAATGCGCCGTTTTTGCCGAGTCTGAGGTCGTATCGCTGGTTCACGCCAAGACACCGAAAGAGGATATCTCCCGAGCCGTACATGATGCCATAGCCGAAAGGATTACTTCCATGGTCAGGAGGGTAGGAATAGAAAAAGACATCGCATTAATCGGCGGGATGGCCAGAAATGTCGGCTTTGTTGATGCTTTAAGAAGGGGTTTACAGGCTGACCTGCTGATACCAGAGGCACCAGAATTCGTTACCGCCCTGGGGGCGGCTGTTATGGCGGCTGACCAGAACCGATAGAAAGACCAAGAGGTGAGAAGGAATGGCGGAAGAGAACAAGGAATACTGGAGATGGCTTGAATCCAGGTGGACGGCACCAGACAAGGAATGGCAAAAGGCAAAAATCATCACGGCCGGGGTTGATGTTGGCTCGGTGAGTACCCAGGCAGTGATTATGCTCGATGGTGAATTATACGCTTATAGCAGCATGAGGACCGGCTCCGATAGTCCCGCCAGCGCTCGTAAGGCAATGGATTGGGCGCTGGAGGAGACCGGAATGAAGCGGGACGATATCCAGTATAGCGTGGGAACGGGATACGGAAGGGTAAACGTTCCCTTTGCTAACCGGACCCTGACCGAGATTGCCTGTCATGCCAGGGGGGCAAATTACATGTATGGTCCCACGGTAAGAACGATACTGGATATGGGGGGTCAGGACTGCAAGGCGATCCGCTGTGATGAGAGAGGCAAGGTGCTTACCTTTCTAATGAACGACAAGTGCGCCGCGGGTACCGGGCGCGGTATGGAGGTATTCGCTGACCTATTGTCTCTGTCCATCAATGACGTTGGTGAGCTTTCGCTCCAGGTGGAAAAAGAGCCCGAGCCGGTGAGCAGCACCTGCGTCATCTTTGCTAAATCTGAGGCTACCGGGTTACTCAGAGCCGGCTGGTCCAAGAACCTGGTTCTGGCCGCATATTGCTCGGCAATGGCCCATAGAGTATGCTCCTTACTGGAACGTGTCACTGTGGAAAAGGATTTTGCCATCACCGGCGGGATTGCCAAGAACGTTGGTGTGGTGAAAAGAATCGAGGATGAACTGGGTATTAAGGCTCTCCCGGCCAAATATGACACCCAAATCGCGGGTGGTCTGGGGGCGGCCCTTTTTGCCAAGGGGCTCCTCGAAAGGTTGGGTAAAGCCTGAGGGGGTTTCCTATGGAGTTTGAAAATATTATCTTTGAAGTGGCGGATAGGGTGGCTAAAATTACCATCAATAAGCCTCCGACCAATATCATAGACGTTAAAACCCTGCGGGAGATGATTCAGGCAATGGAGGCGGCAAAGAAAGAGAAAGGCATCAAAGCCGTGGTAATTACCGGCGCTGGCAACAAGGCATTCTCGGCGGGCATGTCCATCCAGGACCACCTGCCAGATAGCGTGGAGGCGATGATCCCGTTATTCGGCAATTTGTTCCGCACCATGATGTCACTGGAGCCGCCGACAGTAGCGGTGGTGAATGGTTACTGTCTCGGCGGTGGCTGCGAAGTTGCCTGCTTCTGCGATATGGTTATTGCCTCAGAGGGGTCACAATTTGGTCAGCCGGAGATTAAATTAGGGGTCTTCGCCCCTCTGGCCGTAGCCGCCTACCCCAGGATGATAGGCAGGAAAAAAGCCTTTGAGCTTCTTTTTACCGGTGACACTATAGATGCCCGAGAGGCAGAACAGATCGGTCTGGTAAACAGGGTAGTTCTTCAGGAGAAGCTGGAGGAAGAAGTAGACAGGCTGCTAAAAAAATTAACCTCCCTCAGTCCCCTGGTAATCAGAGCCAGCAAACGCGCCCTGTATGCCGGATATGACGTTGGATTTGAGGCGGCACTAGCTGCGTCAGAGGATATTTACCTCAATACATGCGCAAAGTCAAAACAGGGATTTGAAGGTTTGCACGCCTTTCTGGAGAAGAGAGAGCCCGTATGGGAGGATGAAGAATAAGGGTGCGGCGGCTTAAATCTTTAAGCCTCCTCAAAGTGGTAAGAGAGCTTTTCATCAGCTAGCTTCACCACGGCAAGCTTTACACTCATACCTACTTTTATCTTACCTGCCTCAATCCGCTTGTCTAACCGCCCAAACACCTGTACTCCGCCAAACTCGGCCAGCGCCAGCCGGTAGGGGGTATCGTCCTCAAAGCCGGTGGGGCCATAGTTGACCACGCTGTAGGTGAGCAGCTTACCCTGGTCACTGAGTTCAAACCACTCTACATCACAGGAAAGGCAATCAGCGCACTCCACCCGGGGGGGAAAGTAAATGCGACCGCATCCCTTACACCTGGTAGCCATTACCCTTCCCTTTTCCAGATAGGTTACAAAGTCGGCTGCCTTCGTGTCCGAGGTAAAGCTAACTATGCCAAACTGCTCGAAACCCATTCTAAGATTACCTCCCCAGTATGGTTACATTGCCGTATAATCCCACCCCACCGATATTATGAACCAGACCTATTTTCGCTCCCTTTATTTGTACCTCTCCCGCTTCTCCTCTGAGTTGTTTTACTATGGTTCTTATCTGAGACCCTCCGGTAGCACCAACCGGGTGACCTTTAGACAGTAGACCACCATCCACGTTTACTGGAATCTTCCCCCCGATGTATGTTTGTCTTTCATCCACCAGCCGGGAGCCCTCTCCCGGTTTGGCGAAGGCAAGGTCTTCATAAGCCATTATCTCGGAAATGGTGAAGCAGTCATGAACCTCAGCAACGTCAATATCTTCCGGACCGACCCCAGCCATCTGGTAAGCCTGCCCGGCGGCCTCACGCGCACTGCTCAGACCGCTGAGCCGCTTCCTCCCGCTCATAGTAACTGTATCAGTAGCCGCGCCAATACCCAGAATCCATATCGGGGTATCCGTTATCTTCCTGGCCATTTCTCTATCTGCCATAATGACGCAGGAAGCGCCATCCGCATTAGCACAGCAATCGAACCTCTTCAAGGGGCTGGCCACCACTTCTGACCCTAACACATCCTCTACGGTTAGCACTTTGCGATATACCGCCTTAGAATTAAGGGCTCCATAGGTAGAGTTCTTAACCCTTACCTTTGCCATCTGCTCTTCAGTAGTTCCATATTCCGCCATATGAGCCTGGGCAAACATGGCATAGCCCGCCGGCATTGACATGCCAAACGGTGATTCCCAGATTATATCCGCACCCCTACCCATTCTCTCCGCCGCCTCACGTGAGGTCAATTCTGACATCTTCTGGAAGCCTATCATCGCCACTACCTGGTGAAGGCCCGACTTTATGAGAGACCAGGCAACTCTTATACCCGTGCTACTGGAAGAGCAGATGCTCTCTACATAAAAGGTCGGCTTCGGGACTAAGTTCAAGTACTCGGCAATTACTCCCGCCGGGCTGCGCTGCTTATCATACTCCGGGGCAGAGCAGACTATAGATGCGTCTATGTCTTCAGGCATGAGCCTGGTTCCTTCGATTGCCTCCTTGAACGCCTCAAGGCAAAGCTCCCGGACAGCTACCGCACAGCTACGAACAAAAGGGGTTTGCCCCACGCCAACAATGGCCACATCTTTTTCCATCAATATTTATCCCTTTTTCCTTGATTAGTGGAAATTTACCTAGCCATATCCTACCCCCTGCATGTCATAACAGTCAATATTTTCAGCAACCAGCGCTCCCTTCTGAGCCAGGGGGCGGGCCGCAGCACGGAAAAGAGCTTAAGAGTATGACATTAGAGGCAATAAGAGGCTATAATAGAATCATGCGGAGCGGGGCTTCGGTTTATGAAAAGCCCATTATTTCCGGTGAAAGAACGCTCCACCTTTGCCAACGTCATACACCGGTTAAATCAAAAAGTGAGGTGATTTCTTATGAGCTTCCAGGGAGTAGATTATTATGATATCGATGGATTACTTTCCGATGATGAGAAGATGACCAGAAATGCCGTAAGACGATTCTTGGAAAAAGAGATTGAGCCACTTATTGTTGACGCCTTTCACCGGGAGGAGCCATTAAATATGCGAGAACTGGCCCCCAGGATGGGCCAGCTTGGCCTGATTGGTGCTTTTATTCCTGAAGAATATGGGGCTCCCGGGGCAAATTACGTAACGTTTGGCCTCATATCCCAAGAGGTGGAAAGGGTTGACAGTGCTCTTAGAAGCTACATTGCCGTTGAGTCAGGACTGGTAATGTATCCTATATGGCAATTTGGCTCATCAGAACAGAAGGAAAAATGGCTACCGCTACTCGCCAGCGGAGAGAAGATAGGGTGTTTTGGATTAACCGAGCCAAATCACGGCTCGGATGCGGCGTCAATGGAAACCGTAGCCAAGAAGGATGGCAGTGGCTGGGTTATCAACGGAACAAAGCAGTGGATAAGCGAGGCATCAATTGCTGATTTCGCCGTCGTCTGGGCACGGACGGAGGACGGAATAAGAGGTTTTCTGGTGGAACGCGGCACGGAAGGGTTTACCCAGACATCCCAAGACCGCAAGGGTTCGATGCGGGCGGGCGATGTGGGCGAATTGGGCTTTTCCGACTGCAAGATACCGGCCGAGAACTTACTGCCACAGTCAGGGGGGCTAAAGTCTCCGCTGTCGTGTCTGGCGCAAGCCCGATACGGAATATCCTGGGGAGCGATTGGCGTGGCTATGGACTGCTATGAGACGGCCTTAAACTACACCAAGGAAAGAAAGCAGTTTGGCGCGCCGATTGCCTCGTACCAGCTAGTGCAGGAAAAACTGGTGACCATGCTGATAGAAATCACCAAAGGACAGCTACTATCCTACCGACTCGGAAGGCTCATAGACGAGGGGAAAGCCAGATATACCCAAATTTCTATGGCCAAGAAGAATAATGTGGCGGTGGCGCGGATGTGCGCCAGAACGGCGCGTGAGCTTCTTGGGGCAAATGGTATATCCCTGGATTATTCTCCAATAAGACACATGGCAAATATTGAGTCCGTATATACATATGAGGGGACTGACGATATCCACACGCTAATCTTAGGCAGTGATATTACCGGCATCCCGGCATTCCGGCGAACAGTATGATGTTGACCCTCCTGCTTCTTACCTGACGGCACAATTGACGATATTGTGATGTCTATACCTTGTGGCCACACGCGGGACAATACTTAAAACCGGGGAACATCTCAACATAGCCGGGGGAGTGCTGCATCCAGTACGGGTCTGCCAGTAAGGCGTTTGCCACCGCAACCAAATCTGTACCCCCACTGTTCAAAAGCGTCTCCGCTTGCTCAATTGTGCTTATGCCACCGGTGGCAATTACGGGCACTTTAACCACCTGCTTCATGGCTTGTGCCAGTGCCGGAAGCTGTCCTTCCGGTCTGGCAGTGCTGGTACGCTGAGAGTCTTCTCTCCCTCTCGGTGGAGAAACCCCGACAACCACGCGAACGTAATCGATACCGGCTTTTACCAGCTCCACGGCAACCGCCCTGGTATCCTCAAGAGTCAGGCCACCTTCTACAATTTCATCATGGGGTATCCGGCAACCAACCGGCACATCCGGCCCCACATTCTCCCTGATTTTACCTATTATTTCCAGAGCAAACCGCATTCGGTTACCGAAGTCTCCCCCATATTCATCTGTCCTTCGGTTACTATGGGGAGAGAGGAACTGGTGAACAAGAAATGCCGCTGAGCAATGCAGTTCCACTAGGTCAAAGCCCGCTTGCTTCGCTCGCCTAGCCCCCTCTCCGAAAGTCGATACCAAATCCTGAATCTCCCTCTTCGTAAGTTCACGAGGGGGCTCCGGTAAGTCTGGAAAGGATACGGCAGAAGGACCCGCCGGCTGTTCACCCGTGATAGATGAACGCGACCTGATTCCGCCATGAGCCAGCTGAACGCCAATCCTGGTATTATGACTGTGTACTGCCTCGACCAATGTACGCAAACCAGAAATATGCCTGTCATCACCAATCATGTATGTGTTAGCAAAAAACCTGCCCGTATCGGTGATATAGGCACCGCCGCTTATTATCAGTCCCACTCCCCCCCTGGCTCGTGCTACAAAATAGTCAATTATATCTTTGGTTACTTCACCGCTTTCACTCGCTATAGGAAATAACACCGGTGCCATAACTATCCTGTTACTTAACTCAACCCCCCCTATTTTGATTGGGCTGTGTAATACGGGCATCTTCATTTTACCTAATCTCCTTTCCTTAATTTCTCCAAGGCATCGTCTATTATATTTAAGGTTGCTTCACCTGTACCTTGCATCTCCCCCTGAATTTTCACTTCGCCTCCTTTACGTCAACCCACAGGCGAAGCGGCTCATGATAAGGTTTACTTTCGTCGCCCCGGTAAAGCAGAAACTCCACCTTCTGATTATCTCCGACCCGTTGCGGGGTAAAACCCACTACCTCCTCCCACTTCTCATCATGCGCTAGCACCAGCGGTCCCACCTCGTTGTTCGTTACCCCGTCTATCCTCACTTGCAGACGGTAGCTAACCGGCTGGCGCTCCCGGTTAATAATACCCACTACCACCGTCTGTTCCCTCCCCACCACCGCTTCCCTGGGGTAATTCTCAGCCTTACTTTCCCGCCCCAAAATGTAAAACTTGGTAAACTTTCCCCCGGCTCTGGGTGTAGCCAGAACATAGCCCAGGGTTCCCACAGCTCCCAGTATCATCAATATCAGAATGATAGATAGAACCTTATTTACCAGACCTTCCCTTCTCCAAAAAGAGAGACTCAAATTCAAGGAGACGGCAAACGTCTCCGTCTCAGGCAGGCTACGCCGCCGATACCAGGCGATTACTGAAGTGACGAAAATGAAAATAGTGAGGGAAACAAGAATAGGGTAGAGTTTAATCCCCCAGGGGGTATAGTTAACGATGAGAGCAATGAGTGGAACCACAACAATGGAAAGTCCAAAACTCAAAGCTACCCTCTCAATGCCGTCCAGGGCATCTCTTCTGGGAAAGAGAGCCGCTATCAGCGTATATCCGGGGAAGAAAAGCACAAAAGGCAACCCGAGAACTATGCGCAAAACAACGGAAGGAAAGAAACTAATGACAATAACTAGCAAAATTGTCAGGATGTTGATTAGCCGGAGTTCATTGCGAAGTCTTACACTCATGATAAGATACAATTTTCTGGAAAAATTAAGTTGCCCCCAAGGGAATTCGAATCCCTGTTGCCGGCTTGAAAGGCCGGCGTCCTAGGCCTCTAGACGATGGGGGCACACGGTCAAAGTATAGCAGACACCGAGCCACCAGACAACTTGACTGGAATGGTATATTGACCTCATTGTTGTCCAAGCACAAGCCCTGCATAGCGCTATAAATAACCAAGTATCTGCTGTTAGGCAGTGTGTCTATGCTTAAGGTTATTCTTTCTCGGATTTCTTGATAGGCCCCCATACCATCTCAAGTATTTTCTCAAACTGCTTTTGAGTTATACCTAATCCTTCCCTCTTTTTTCTTTGTGTCTTTTTGTTCAATCTGCCATCCAATCTTGATTTACCTATAGATGATGTCTGTTCAGCCCTTACGCTCTTTACTGGCTGTGAAAATCCATCAGTTAGCCAACGAGCTCTAGATGTTGTGGCTTGAAGCCATAATACAATATCCCACTTTGCATTTTGTTGCTTCATAGCTTCTGGAGTGAACCCCTGAGACTGGACACATTGGGTTAGGAAGGTTTGGCATGGTCAAGCGCCCTATAATAGGGGCGGAAAGGACTTTGCCATGAGGAACCA
>SDBU01001296.1_pt1 | contig 36156 bp, 47 predicted proteins | sample 2277071 | NCBI WGS metagenome assembly SDBU01 (sample SAMN10397929, study PRJNA504765) | marine sediment metagenome | isolation source: marine sediment core GS08_GC12, 126 cmbsf | place: Arctic Ocean: Gakkel Ridge, Loki's castle | collected 2008 | reverse complement strand
GGCGTCTCAGGTATATCCGAAAGCCTTGTACCGACTGGCACATCAATATCCTCGAACCTGTTAATATCAGGGTCAATGTCCTCGAACCTATTTCGAGGGTCTATGTCAGAGAATCTATTCACCATTTACTTTATTCTCTCAAATACCTGATCAGATGTAATCGTTCCTGCCTGTATTCCTCTATTTATAGAATCGAATTCGTTTTGTGTTATCTTGTTTTCGTCCAGAGCCTTTTGGAGTAGGTTGGTTCCTTGTGTTGGCTGTAGAGATTTACCGCCCTCTGCCTCAATAATCTTCTGGAAGAATTCAGATTGTAAATCAAAGTCTACTTCATCTCTCGGAACAACATTTTTGCCGCCCTCAATATCAAGCCTTTCCTTGCCTAATGATGATTCAAATGCTGCTAAAATACCTCTTTGCTGATCCGGGGTTTTTCCGGCAAAATCAGTATCTTGCAGGAACTTCTTGAAGATAGGTTCGATTTCTGTCTGTGAGGCGTTCTTAGTAAATGGTTGTGCGCCGAATCCCTTTGCAAGTCCAAATGTAAGCGGGCTTTCTTGCCTCAAGAATGGTACGACAGAAGGGTCGCCACCTAACAGAAATCCCTCCGCCTCCTCTCTGTTGAAGCCTATTGGTATATTCTGAATAGCCTCGGTGACAGCAGTTCCGGTTAGCCCGGCTTCTTTTAATTGTGTAGCTATACCGAACTTGCCGGGACTAAATGTATCGCCCGTATCGCCTGCTACTCTTGCAGATGGAAAAGCTGTTTCGGATATTTCGCCAGTTCGTCTATTTATTACGCCAGTTTGCGAACCAAGCTGAACGGCTCCAAAACTACCTTGTGGCCCACGTTCAAATTGTCGCTCTTGTAAATCCAGTTGTTGTCTTTTGATATTCAGGTCAGCTTGACGAAAACCTGCATTAGCCGTCAACTGTCTGTCGAACCGTTCTTCTCGCTGTCTCTGTATTTCTATCTGTTGCTGTCGTTGAAACGCTTCTTGGAAACTTCTGCCGAATTCTATTATATTACCTCTTCGTGCCATGATATGCTCCTATGCAAAATTCCCGAAATTCAAATCAGTTGCACCAATGGGAGGCGCACCGGGTTCCCTGAACGGGCTTGTTCTAAATAGATTGCTAAAATCTATGTTGGAAAGCCCCTGCCCTATTGCTTGCGCACCTATCCCTAATGCTGCACCACGTTCCGCCTGTCTCTGTTGCTCTAATAACTGGTTAGTAAATTCTGCCTGTTGAACGAAAGCAGGAACTTGTGTTTCTATATTTATGATGTTTTGTAAATTCCTAAACCTGTCTCTTTCAAAGTCGCGTTTGCCCGCAAAGACCGCTCTCTCTCCTGCGCCAGCTTCAGCAACACTGCCGATACCTGTTCCGATCACTTGACCGATGTTAGACTGTATTACGTCAGGGGATGGACTTGTGGCTGTTAATGCTTTTGCTCTTACCCGCCTTTTCCCCTGCTCGATTTTCAGAGCATTGCCGATGAGTTGCGAAGATAATTCAGCAGGAAACTTTCGGTCTTTTATTACGTTGAACAGCGAACCTTTAAGAGCTTCACCCTCTTTGGATAGCTTAATATTCGTAGAAACACTACCACCGCCACCACCACTGAACCCGCCAGTGAGAGCTGCCGTCGCTACGCCCGCCCCAACACTTATTGCTACTGCTGCAAATGACATGATGACACCTCTACTTCCTCTTCGCTAAGAATTTTTTTGACTTCCTCTGGTAGACCTTCGTAATTCTTGGCTATTAACTCATCTTCTATTTTCTCTAAATCAGTTTCTTTAGTTGCGTGTACCGTTACCCATACAGTCTCTTCGTGTATGTATAAAATCCTCTTTGTTCCAGCTTTTGTAATACCAGAATACGGTGCTATGATTCGTATTGGCCCGTCAGGTGTCATTACAGAAACATCACCGCTTAAAACAAAATAAGGATGGGTTGTCTTGTGTAACTTGCTCGTTAAAAGACACCCTTTGGGCATTGTTATTTCACGAATATAGAGACCGTCCCCGAAAGTATGTTTAAGCGGACAACAGTCATCACCAAATTTTGCATCTGGCATATCAGCGATCGCAGACTCCACTTCAAGCATTTTGTTTACCATCTGTTTAGCAAGAGGGATTTTTTTAACTGTTACTTCGGTTGCCATAATTATTGCCTAAAAAATGAATTAGATTGATTAAATAATCTCGAAAATAATTGCTGTGGCGATTCTGCTAAACTTCTACCGCCTGAACTTCCGGCGAACTGTCCTATCCCTGAACCTAATCCAGCCGAAAATTCACTGCCAAATGAGGGTGCTTGGTCAAGTCTTAATTGCTGTTGCTGGCGTCCCGAAGCCAATGTAATAGCCAATCTCTTTTCACCAGCAATAGAAGTCAGTCCTAAGTCTATGATCTCTTGCGCTTCCTGTGCCGGTATAAGGTCAAATTCCCTATTCACATTAAGTCTTTGCCTCGCCGCCTCTCTTCCAATTTCCTCGGTAGCGAAATTCCTTACCCTCGTGTCTTCGGCAGGTATGGACCTATTCAGTTGCGCGGAAAGGTTTGCAATAGAAATACCCTCTTGCTTTTTAACTTCAGCAAGCAAAGAAGTTCTCGCCTGCGCGGTTATTTGAGGAGTTAAACCACCACCCGCAAGACCGCTTGTTATAAAGCGACGCAACTGTGTTTGTGCGCCACCCCCTTCGAAGCTCAATTTTGCACGTCCCATATTTTCTTCCTATTACAAACTATAACCAGAATTTGTTGTTCCCATAAGCCACCCCCATCTAAATCGCCGGTTGCTCTACCCGCCTATATGTCGGGTATGGAGGGTTGGGTAGCTGTAATTCTGCATCACATGCAGGATTAGTACACTTGTGAATGTATAGGAGTGGATCGGAATTTTCGACCATACTTTTACAGGATTCCATAGTACCCGCATTGCATTTTTCGCACTTCAATTCGACCTTAAAGGTTTTTACCTCTGTCAGTATTTCGTTTTCATTTGCCATTACTTAACCTTTCTGCTTATTGGTTCAAATTTTCTATTTTCGTTTCATTTTACGCTGCAATAACTTTTCCGTCAGCGTCAACTATTGCGTACCAATTCACGCCGGGCGGTAAATCTTGGCTGGGTAATTTCACTAAGTCGCGGCCATGCTCTCGCAGCTCTGCCCGGAGATCACTACGGCGCGCGGATGGGGCCAGCGAAGAGGATAATTTCTGAAGATCCAAGTTGGTCGCGCGCCCTCTAAGTAATCGCTGGTACATCAAAAGACATTGCTTTGATAGTCGCATCTCATCGTCGGATTTTACACTCGGATTTAACATCCCTTTCATCCCGTCGAGAAGCGGCAGTTTTTCTTTCATCGTCGCCGTCATAATGTCACGCTTTCAGTTTTCAATTCTTTTTTTCCCTAACGATAATGCCCAATTCGCTTAGTTTTAATGTGTCGCCTGTAAAGTTGTACGCTAAACGTGCGCCCTGGCCTTTGCCGTTCCTTGCCTTCAAGATGTGTAGTGTTCGATTGTAGTCTTGGTCTATGGTTCCACAGGAGGCTTTGACTTGTCCGGTTTTCTCATTGTGGGATTCCAGCCATAGGATTGTTTGACAGGCTCTTTGGTATGCTGCCCCGCCCTGTAATTGTGTAACGTCTGGAAACGATACAACTTTTATGGGGTGCGTTACCAGAACAATCGAACATTGGTATATGTCTGCGGTCTTGGCGATACTATTCAAGAAAACCTTGTCCGCTTCCCAAGTTTTCTGCCCGCCGGTGTCCGCTGCGGTGATTGGGTCAACCGCTATAACCCTACACCCTACCTTTGCCCGGTCTTCTATCCACTGCGCAACCTGTGTTAGTGTTGGCTGTGTCTCTGGTGATGCGTGTATACATACCCCGAAGCTGTCAAGGAATTCCGTATTATCTGCGTATAGCTTGCGGGCAGTCTCGGGGTTGTCTTTAATCCAATCCTCGTCGGTTAGACTCGATGTGCTGGTGATCTGTGCTAAACATCTTCGCAAGTGGTACGTTCTGTTTTCTTCCAGTTCGTACAGAGCAAACTTGATTCCTGCCAAAAACCAGAATACCACTGCTTGCAACACGAGAAAAGACTTGCTCGCGCCCACGTTCCCGCACAACAGCGTTGTGGTTCCGGGTACGAGTGCTTTCGTCAAACCGCCGAGCCTCACCCATGGCCATTTTACCGCTATGCGTCTTCCAGCAATAATGTCCTCGATCAGATCCCCTACACCTGCGGCGATGCCTTTTATTTTTGCTTTATCTAACGCCTCATTTAATCCTGCGGATATATCGTTACAGCCGGAGGCTTTGAGTTGTTCGATAAAATCAACGACATCTTCCTTGCCAGATAGATCGAGATCGGCAGGTTCGATCCGGGATATTCGGGGGGCAGGTTCTAACTTCTGGAGGATCGCTTCCCAATCGTCCATGTGATCTGCGCCTATCTTGTCTGAGTCAGGCCAGAGTATGATATTTTTGCCGACAAGTAGCCTCGCGTCGGTTAGGTGGGCCTTACCCGCGCCGCCGCTTGATGTCGTAGCCGTGATCCCCTGCTTTTGGAACGCCTCAACTACTCGCTCACCCTCACCAATAACCACGGTGTCTGCGGCCATAACGCGATGGCGATTATAGAGAGGCAAAAGCCCTTTTGGTTTTTTCTGTATCCATCCGCCCGGAACAGGAGAGCATTGCCGATAAGTTTTACCCTCTGGAGTTTTTAGCCTGAAAACGATCAGGTCGACCTCACCCGTGGCTGGGTCTGTGTACGGGTGTGTATTTTCGATAGGAAACGGCATAGAACTCTTGAGTGCTTCCATGCTTTCAAAAACCTTTGGTGTCAACTCTTTCGGCTGTGATCGTTGTGATGCACCATTGCTTTTCTTGAGTCTTTTGAGTACATCCGCAGCCGGGACGTTCTCAACTTTTGCGATGATGTCAATGATCGAACCCTGAACCCCGCACGTTTGACATTTGAAACAGAATTGCTGGGCCTCGTTGCGGTATATTCCCGCGCTTGGGTGTTGATCGTCGTGGAATGGACAATTACATTTGTTCCCTTTGAAATTTGCCCCTGAATCGGTCAAAGTTTCGATCAGGATAAATTCGTTTTGTTTTGCTTGTTCAAGTGTGAATTGCGATAGGTCAATCATTGTACACTCCTTTGTAATTCCGCTTCTTCTTCGCGGCGGATCATTTCTTCAAATTCCTCGGCCTTGTCATCGTCCATCGGTGCGGTTGCACATTCCGGCTCCGCTACATCTGGTTTAGCTCTCCCCAACCATCCCCCTAAAAACCGAGTCATGCCTTTTGCTGTTTTTCTTTTGGCAGGATTATCTTGTAACCACTGGGCTGCTTTCCGAAATTGAATTCCAATATCCATCTTGGGGTAGGTCGTTTGGTACTCGTCAAACTTGGCTTGTGGTAGAGTCCATGAAGTTGAATCTTTTAGAATAAAGGAAAAAGAAGTGTTCGCAACAGAAGTAGTATGTTGTTTAGTACTGTTACTTCTCTGCATACTGTGGTTACCATTGATTTTAGCCGTTAAATCCACTATCGCCGTTTCTGGCCTCTGAGTGTGGTCACTGGGCTGACCATTAACCCCCCTTTTTGAGGCTCCTATGAGGGGCGTGGTCACTGGGCTGACCATTAATGGTTTAGTTGTACGGCGGATTATTTTTTCCCCGGCCCTCACAATATCAGTTGTGATGTACTTCAATGCAAGCAGTTTTCCGAATATCCTTGTGACGTTCGGCCGTGACATACCAAACCTATCCGCAAAGTGTTGATTTGTTGCGGTGCATTTACCGTTTGAATTCAGTTGTAGTATTTCTGCGTAAATCATTTTATCCGATAAGAGTAATTTTTTATCTCTCAAAACCTCTGGGGGTATAAATAACCCGACATCTTCTTTGTTGCTCATTTTCTACGCTCCGTCACCTAACTACTTTTTACCCTATCTATTTGTATGTGTTGGGGTGCTTCAAACCTGACGGCAAGGCCTCTGCCCTCACGATAAAACACCTTGATCGTTGTTTCAGTTCCGGTCTTTTCGTCTACTAAACGGAATTTCTCGTTTTCCTTGCATTGGAGTACTAACGCGCCCATGACATCCCCCGAAAGCTATGTGTCAATTTGTTTTTGATCGTCTCGAAAATGTTTCGTCGGTCGTCCTCTATCCGCTGGCCTGCCAATATATCCTTAAGAACATCAGGCACGATCTCGCCGATCCGCTGCGGTTCTGATAATTGCCGTTGGCTGGCTTGCATCGCTCGCCGCCGGTGCAAATGTGCGTTTGCCTGTAAGAGTTTGTTTGTTGCGACGTTCAATTTTCCACCTCCGGGGTATCGTTGGACACAACAATAGCGTCGCCGATAGTGCTAAGTCCAAGTTCTCGAATAGCAGCCTCGGCCTCGGCAGTAAGGTCTACAAGCGACCTCTCGGCAGTGGAAGCCCGGATGTCTAATTCCTTTGGAGCATAAACGCCAAATATACTGTTCAACTCTTTCATGGCGGCGACTTGGGCTACGTTATCAGCGACTTCGGTTAATACCCCGGCAACTGATATTTCCTTTGTAGCACTAAGCATTTCAATATGCTTTTTCGCTAACATGCTCAAAGTGAATTCGTGTTCGCTGATCGAATGTAAAATCATCTCCCGAATAGCTGGTTTGTCGAGTACGGCTTTTACTGATTTTCGGTTCAATCCGACTTCCTCGGCTATCTCGGTGTTGTTCTTGCCGCTAACTTTCATTACAGCTATTTTAGCATTTCGTGGTGTTATAATTCTGGGGTCTTTCTTCATTTTCGGATTCCTTTTATTAATTCCCGCCATTGTTGGCTGTCTCTGGCAGGGCAGTCATTCAAAACCCACAGCCGTAGCAAAACAACCGGCCATACGATCTTCGAACTAATCTTGGTCGGCTGAAATATCTTGCCCGACGACCGGAGTTGATCGAGCAAGGTCGTTCCGATGCCAAGCATGGCCGCGCAAGTTTTGCTATCGACGGCGATGGGTGCAATGGTTAATGCGGACGTATTCATTATGCGACTCCGACTTCCTGATTATTGCACGCTCTCCGCGCATCAATCTTTTCAATTTCGCGGCGAAGTTGAGCTACAACAGATTGGGGAAACAGTCTACAATTTCCGATTCGTTCGGATTCCTTGATTCTCCGTGACACCAATAAGTACTGCACTCGGTAGAATGGAGTATTCAATTGCTTCGCAATCGCACTTGTCGTTACCATGTTTTCCATAATAAAATCTCCTTGAAAATCTTCCTTGTCCATAAAAAAAGCCCCCGCATATCCGTGCTATTGGATATGCGGGGGCTAAACTCTTGCTGGTGGTTTACCCTCAACCGGATTAACCGGTAAAGTACATTTACACAAACCGACCGATGGAGATACGCTGGTTGCAATGCTTAGAAAGACAGACGGCTGAGAAATGCTTTAGAACTGTTGTTCTTATATACTAAATATAACACAGTTGCTCCAACAATCAAATGATTTTTTGAGAATTCTCTTAATATATCGTTAATATGTCTTAACATTCTCTTAACATTCTCTTCACATTTGATTGTAACTTGTTGACAGGTAAAGAGTTAAAAAAGCTGTGATTTTCTTTATTTTTTTTTATTTTTCTTGGTTTGACAGTTAATTTCTGCCAGTCGTTTTTCACGATTCCAAAACTTTGTGATTCAACAGCGGGATAAACGATCACTAAGGGCGTTCCTGGCATAGCTTCTTTGTCCGGGTGATAATATCATTTCTATATGAGATATGTCTAAAAAAGGTTTCCCACAAAACCATTCAAAAATTTCACAGGAAACGATCAGGAAACGATTCGGAGGGAAATTGGAGTTCTGTGTTAGTACATATATATACGGTATACCCCCCCCCGCCCGATTGGGGCGCACCCCCCGGCGATTCATACAGGGCGTCGGCGGCTGGCGGGATATGGTGATGGGCTTCGGCTGTTATGGCATTACATCGACAGTCTTTTGACGCGCTTTCCGGTCGGTTTACCCCCGCTTTCCCCGTGCTTTCGATCGGTCAGTCGATCAGTAAAGCGGGGGTAAAGCACTGGTAAAGTGCATGTAAAGCGAGTCAACATAATCAGGGCTTGCCAGTGATGCGATGTCTTGGCAGCAGTCAAGTGCCTCTTTACATCTGCATCACATAGGCAATATGGGCTGCGCTATACCAGACCTGAATCGGCACAATACCGATATTGTTATCAGGTGTTGCAACAAAATAGATCAAGGCAATATTTATTTTTGCTTGTAACCTGTTGATACTACTATCTTTAGTATTCACCTTGTCAGTTATTCTAAAGAATTGTGTTGACAAGCGGGGGTTTATGGTGTAAAGTTATAGTAGTTATTGCGGCGTGTAATAACAAAAGGCAAGGCGATACTTAAGATACCGCCAAGCCTCCCAATGTCAACACTATATAGGAGTGTCAACAATGGTCACATTAACAAAAGAAGTACCGGAACGTCAAGCCCAAAGTTTAGATCGTGCGAAAAACGGCAAGTCAACAGCAAACTATCTTGCTATTCTTGCCGGGTTTTCTGCAATGGGTATTCTTGAAAGTGACATCAAACCCCGAAACAATGTATTTACTTATCAGGCATGGCGTGCGCAAGGTCGTCAAGTGCGTAAGGGTGTACACGGCGTAAGGATAAGCACCTTTGTTCCTATTACGATTAAAGATAAGAAGCACCCTAACGACCGTTCAAAGGATAAGACCGCCAGCAAACCCCGACAAACTACCGTGTTCCATTTTTCGCAGACCGACGAACGGGGGGCAAAATGAGTAAGTTGACAATCGCAGGTATCGAAAATGAGATAACGAATCGGATTGCAGATATTGCCGCCGAAATAGAGATAATCCAAAGACTTAAAACAGTAGGCGCAAAGGATGATACCACCTTGTTAGGCCAGATTAACAGCTTGATGTGTAAGAATGCGGCAAGGGTAGAGCTTCAAAACTTGCTTGCTAAAATCCGAATGAATTCGACCGACAAAAAAGGGGGTGCAAAGTGACTATTACACTATCAAAGGTTTTTCGGTTCAATGTAGAGGTGTTTGGGTTTAGTTCCTATACCATACAGATTATAGCTTTGGGGTTTATTCGGATTGTGAGGTGGATATAATGCAACTACACGAAACACATAGACCATCAACATTATCAGAAGTCGTCGGGCAAAATAAGGCTTGCAAAACCATCGGTCGTTTTATGGCCTGTGGTGTAGGGGGTAGATCGTTTTGGATTAGTGGTATATCCGGCAGCGGCAAAACTACCCTTGCAAGGATAATTGCCAACAGTATCGCCGACAGTTTATATGTTAACGAGTTTGATTGTGCTGATATGTTAACGGTTTCGGCTATTGACAAGATCGAATCTGATATGCAGTACAAAGGTTTCACCAGTGGCAAGGCTTTTATCGTTAACGAAGCGCACGGGCTACGCAAGGCCTCTATTCGCCGCCTGTTGGGTTTACTTGAAAGACTGCCCGACTATGTCGTGGTTATCTTTACGACCACTAAGCAGGGACAGGACGCCTTATTTGAGGCCTCTATTGATGCAAGCCCGCTTTTGTCTCGGTGTGTTGATATATCACTAACAAGTCAGGGCTTGGCAAAGGCGTTTGGTAGTCACTGCCGAGATATTGCAATCAGTGAGAAACTGGACGGAAAGCCACTCGAAAGCTATGTTAAACTGGCCCAAAAGTGCAAGAATAATTGCCGTGCGATGCTAACTGAAATAGAATCTGGATATATGGTCGGATAAGATTATGATTACTTTGCAACAGATACAATCGCGTTTCAAAAAAAGATTACCCCGCAAGTTTGTACGGGAAATATCAAAATATATTAATGAATCCGTTCCGCAAGCCTATCTAAAGAAAGCCCTGAATTATGAATTATCCGACGACGACTACAAGGCTCTGCATAAGATAGGACATCATAAAGGACAATACCCAAAGCTATATTACTTATGTTGTATTTACATACACCCTTTAACAATAGCGCAATATGTCGTGGAAGGACTTGAAAAACTTAATAAGGGAGTAACGCTATGACAAAACAAGGCGATCTATTTTATGACAATGGCCGATTCTTTGAAGCATTGCATATTGGGCGGCATAAGCAGTTGACAGATCGGGAATATTGGAAACGTATTGCTTCAGGACTGTATCGCAAGGTTATCCTGAAATCCTTTATTTATAGTATCAATGGAGCCGTCCCAAATTATCTCTGGCGGTTTATTTAAGCTGAAAGGCGCAAGCATGAAAACAGTATTTAAAACAATCGGAAAGATATTAGTAATGGCCGTGTATGCCGTCGTCTGGTATCTGGCTTGGATAGTATTTTAATTGAAATTAACTTTATTGGAGTAATGATTATGGAAACAGACAAAAAAGAAAATACAGTAATAACGCGAATACCTCAAAAACGATATTGTCCTAAAGAGGTCGCAGTGCTATCACAAAACGCCAGTATTCGGTATAGCTACAATAAAGACTGCACAACAATAACACTATCGAATACAAAATACGATTATCATGTGAGTATGCCTAATGCCCTTGTGTTGGAAATGGCAAAAAGTATATCAGAATCGAACCTGTAACCCCCGCCCGCCTAACGGTTCGCCGTTCGACTCGGCACAGGCGGATTGTATTGGGTATCGAAAGCGTGTTTCGGTATCGACAAAGTAATTAGAGGATATTTGAGTATTCACAACCTTTTACAGTATTGGAGTATTATTATGAAGATTGAAATTATACAACCAGAAGATAATAAAACAAATTACCTTGAACGTATCGCCGGATTCTTTACTGGCAAGGTCACGAACAAAGAACAGCTTGAAAGCCGCTTCGATGCTCTAATGACTGAGTTCGCTATGGCCTTGCGTCCGGTTGCGCATTATGACGCTACGAAACGCATTTTAACGATCAAGTAACTAATAACTTAATAACCTTTTTGGAGTATATGATTATGTCTCAAACCGCAAAAGAACTTGCCTTACAAGCGAAAGAAGCCAAACCGTCCGTAGCTTATGGATATTCGACCGACGATACCGCTGTTGGTGTATTGAAGGACAACATCTGGGTTATCGTAGCAAACCGCATTTTGACCGGCGGATGGGCAAATATGCCTGTTCAATTACTTATCAATGGCGAGTGTATGGCGGATAGTATGGAAATTGTAGCAGTTTAATCGAAACCTTTTTATTTTATTGGAGAATGATTATGGAGACTTATGACGAAGCGACATATTGCCCGGAGGATAACAAACTTCGGCTATATGTTGGCAGAGTACCCCGCGAGGATTATCTGGAATTGCGGGCCGATGGATGGAAGTCAACGCCGAAACAGGACTGCGACTTTGTAGCGACATGGACGCCAAGCAGGGAAGATACCGCGTTTGATTATGCTGGCACTATTGGCGACGAAGATCAAAGCCCGCAAGATCGAGCCGCCGACCGCACCGACCGTTTCGCAGGTTATAGAGAGAGCCGCCGAGCAGAAGCGCACGGACACGCAGACGCCTTTGGTGCTGGCCCGGCTGTTCATGGCTACCAGAACGCCGACAAGGCGCAACGAGCCGCCAACAGGCACGACAGGCAACGCCTTAAGGCTGTTAGCCAGTGGAGCAAAGCTGAGTATTGGCAAACCCGGACGGCTGGCGTTATTGACCACGTTTTGCATGTTTCGACCGCTGGCGTTCGAAGGGGCCGCATTTTGAAGCTGGAAGCCGAACAACGCAAGTATCAGAAGAACCGCCAAGAAGTCCGCGACAAGTGGGAATACTGGTTGAATGTCAAGAATGAATCAGATCCCGACAAGGCCTTAAGGCTTGCGAACCATTTAGCCGGTTACGATTACGGCAACGAACGCCAACACCCGCGAAACGCTGATATAAAAGAAAGCCTTTGGCGACTACTTGAACCCCATAACAACGAATACGAAGCAATTACCGGCAATGAAGCCGCTGTTTTATGGCTTTCGTCGTATTCCGAAGACGGTCCAAGTCTAACGAGCCGAACTATCGAGCATTTACAAAGGCGCATTGGTTACGAAAACCAAATGTTAGAATCGCAGGGCGGAAGTGCTGCCGACGTTGAAATGGTTCCCGGTGGCTTTCTCGGAGATTCCCAGATACATCGAGTGCATAAGTCAACAGTGACAAAGCTGGCTACGTCTGTTTCGGTAATGGCCCCGGCTGGTCGTTTCGAATATAGCTGGCAAGCGCCAAAAGACGGCAAGCCGCATATTCAAAAGGTTAATATACAGCGATCCGGAGAAAATGTATATCGTGCGCCAACTGTCGAAGAACTCGAAGCGTTCAAGGGTATCAAAAAGGGACTACAAGCCGCCGCAAAGACCCGGAACGCTGGCAAGCCTAAACTTATCAATCCAACAATTGAGGACGCCCAGCGGTTACAGGACGCATTGAATGCCAGGGCAACAAAAGCAGGCCCCTCGACGGTCAAGCTGATGACACAATCAGAGTATAGCTTAAGATCAAAAGGAGATCACAGCAGCCACGAGACAACCTATCTAACGGAAAAATCTTCGCTCACTATGGGCGGGCATCGCCGACTATACGGCAAAACATTAGTCTGCAAGGTGCGAACCGCTCCAAGCGATAGCAAGGACAGCGGCTACGGTCGCGGGGCGGTTGATAGAATAGTTGTGTTGACGGACAAGCCACAAAAGCCGCTACCGTGGGCCGAAATGGAGAAAATAAAAGCGTCTCACTTGACCGCCGCAAACCTTGCTCCACAACTTAGAGGGCTTTGCCATGCTATGAATCAGGCGGGCGGGTGGTATAACAGCATCCCCGAAGAAACGCAGGAACTTATCAGAGAAGCAGAATATAACGGCCTGATGTGGGTAAAATCACAAACCCAAATAGAACTAACTCAAAAAGGTGCTGACATATTAGAAGCAACCGAACAGATCGAAACAGAACAGCCAGCATAGGCCCCAATATGGTAAACCAGCAACACGCCCCCGGCTATATGGTCGGGGGTAGAAAGGATATTATGATCGACAGACTCCGAGACTTACAAGACGACAATGACAAAGCGGGCCGCGAAATGGCAAGCGAGAAAATCAGGTTTATTAATCTGGCCGATCCGTCGATGAAGCCGCGCTCCGTTTCTGCTTTCAATCTATTCCAGACACCGGAACCGATAGCGGACAGGATGGCAAGTCTTTTGCTGTCTGGTATTGCTTCTGATGCCGTGGTACTGGAACCATCGGCAGGGCTGGGGCGACTATATTCAGCACTGCGAACGGTTCGCAGCGGGCCGATTATACTGGCTGAACAGTCGCCGGAATGTTGCCGCGAACTGTACGGACTCACAAGAGAGGACCGGGCTGTCACATTGAAACAGGGCGACTTTCTGGCAATGGATATGCAAGTCGATGCTGTGATAATGAACCCACCTTTTAAGATGGGCCGCGACATAAAGCATATTCTTCATGCTTTCGACATGCTCCAACCGGGCGGGCTGTTGATTTCGCTCTGCTATAATGGCGTGAAACAGAGTAAACAGCTTAAGCCTATCGCTGACACTTGGGAAATATTACCGGCTGGCAGCTTCAAAGAAGTAGGGACAAGAGCCGAAGTCGTGATATTAACTATGAGAAAATAACTATCCCTGCATCATTGCCGGTGCAATGGTGGTGTATTAAAGGTGGCATTATGGTTACAAGAGCAACTGTATTTCGACTTGACAATGTGGCTACTCGGTTAAATAAAACCAAATACACTCATTTGTCAACTATCGAAAAGACTTATGTTAAGCTGATCGAAAAGAAACGCCAGATCGAAAAAGAACTGGCCGATTTCTGGCGACATGTTAAGCGAGACGAACACGGCAGGGCTTCGCAAAGCAATGAATGGGATTTTTACCACTCTCTCGATGCCAGCGAAACCAAAACCAGAAACAAGATCGAGCGTTTCATGCTCAAGCATGGCTGGAACGAAACCAAAGCGGGCGAAGTATTGGGTTCTCACAATCAATGCAATATGTCGCCGGGAGGTAGTTTTTAATATGAGAAAACGAAGCATGGCCTCAGTTATCAGGGTGCAAAGGAAACAGAACAAGTCTCGGATGATCGGTAAAACATTCTCTACTCTTGAAAGTAACGAACGCCGCCGTAATCCTTGGCTTGGTGGTGTCTGGTTTGAGGATGGTCGAGACGAAGAACGCAAGGCCTGTATCGCCGAATACCATAAAGAAACCGAACGAATGTTAAAAGTAAACCCGAACTTAAAAATTGTTGATTGAAAGGAAAGTCATGAAGATTGAATCAGACGTAATTGAAATACTGGAACAATGCGAAATTGAGGGCGAATTGTTGCTTTTACCTGACTTCCAGCTTGACAGAAAGCTATATGTCAAGGTCGATAAGGTGCTAAAGCTGGCCGGAGGGATATGGTCAAGAACACGCAAGGCCCATATATTCAGTGAGGACGTTGGCAATAGGCTCGACACTCTGATATTGACCGGCGAGATCGTGGACACAAACAAGGAATTGCAGTATTTCACAACACCTGCGGCGGTTGTTGCGCAATTGATTGAACTTGCAGACATTAAGACGACCGACAACGTGCTTGAGCCATCTGCCGGGACGGGTGCTATTGCTTTCGAGTTACTGAAAAAGGGCTGTGCTGTTTTTGCTTGCGAAATACATGAGCCATTTGCCAAAAAACTGGCTGAGAAAGTTGATGCGGTGTACCCTGTCGACTTCCTGAAATGGGATTGCTCCCGGTGGCAGATGTATGATAAAATCGTCGCAAACCCGCCATTTACCAGACAGCAAGATATTGACCACGTTGAAAAGATGATTGATGTTTGCTCTGGCCGTGTTGTTTCGGTAATGTGCGCGAGTGTAATGTGGCAGGATAACAAGAAAGCTAAGATGTTTCGGGAACTGATCGACCAAATGGGCGGCAAGTTTATCGAATTGCCCGAAGGCAGTTTCAAGGAATCAGGCACGATGGTAAACACCTGTATTGTGGTTGTTGACTGCTAACCGTCTACTTCCCCCCTTAATCGTCCGGCTTTGTGTAAGGGTCGGCGGTTTTGGGGTTTAATTGAAACTATTATTTTTTTTAAGGACTGCATTATGGAATGTTTGCATGATTACACGAAAGAAGATCAAGCAGCGTTACTTAACCGGCTCGGCGTTTTCTTTGCTTTCTCAACGGAGCAATTCAATGAGGGCAAAAAAGAGGGTGTAAGGTATCGTGGCATGGGTGCGGGTATGATATGCCCCATTGGTAACGAAAAGGAACTTATCGCCGAGATCAGCAGGATCGCAAGAGAGGGCATTGTGCAGGATTTATCTGGCAATGGCCGTGATGGTATTATTTTGCGGGAACTATCGAACCATGAATGCTACTATACCGGCGATATTTCCGATTGCGTTGACCGCTTGCAGGATTATGGTATCACAAAAGATGAGATCGCCGTTGTCTTTAATCGTGAATGGGCAAGCCAGTCCGTATAATGTCAATTTATTACTTTTATTTGGAGATTTGGAACTATGGAAAATGGAATATGGAATATAGGCTCTTACGCCGCAGGAACCAAACTGTTTAGTTATGGCTTAGATGAGGAATTAGATGTCGCTCTCATTAGCAACAAAGAAGGAGACATTGCCCTCATCAACAATACAAGGGCTATTGAAGAACAAGAGTCATTTGCCAAACTCATAGCCGCAAGCCCCGATTTACTCGAAGCGTGCAAAGATGTTGTGGCCACATTGCACGGAACAACCCTTTTTCCGAAAATCTTTATTGCTTGCAGAGACGCAATTAACAAAGCCACTAACTAACGCCCTATCAAGGGCAGAAACGGAGTGAATCATGGTAAGCAATGCAGATTATTGGAGACGGTTGGGTATTGTCGACCGACATATAAAATCGAAACTTCGCGCAGAGGGTGTCGACGGTCACACAGCACCATTTGACAAGATCGAGAATGCCCTTGCTGGCTGCGTAGCTGGTAAGAAGTTAATCAAACGGGCAAAAGTACTATTCGGGGTTAATTATCATTGCATAAAGTGTGGTGGTAAGTTGACTGATGGTGTATGCGTCAAATGCCAAGCAAAACATTTCTTTGAAGATGGCCGTATCGTCCGGGTTGTTGAAGCTGACGGGACCGAACACACGGAAAATGATATATGTAAGTCTTAATTAGATCGAAACTATTTTTAAGGAGTTTGAACTATGAAAATTGAATGTGTAGGATATTGCAGAGTTTCAGGCAAGGGTCAAACAGCCGGTACAGGGCTTGATCGTCAAGAGCAAGCTATTAAGGATTATACAAAGAAAAACAACTATAAATTACTGAAAGTCTATTTCGAAACATTTACAGGGACGGAGGCGGCAAGGCCTATATTTGAGGATATGATTACAGACCTTTTGAGTAATGGTTGCCGGGTAGTTATCTGTGAATGTCTCGACCGCATGGCGCGTGATCTGGCGGTGCAATTACAGATAATAGCTATGCTGGCAAGCAAGAAAATCACACTGATAAACGCTATGACAGGTCAGGACGTAACTGCGCCATCAGACCCGATGTCTCGCGCTATGATTCAGATACAAGGTAGCTTTGCTGAATTGGATAAAAACCTGCTGGTCAAGAAACTCAAAAAGGGTCGTCAAGCGAAACGATCAAAAGATGGTTACTGTGAAGGCCGCAAACCGTTCGGCTTTCGTCCCGGTGAAGCTGATACACTTATCAGGATGAAACAGTTGCATAGGAAGCCCCACGGCGGCGATAGACGATCATACTACGCCATCGCAAAGATACTTAATGAAGAGGGCTTATCATCCAGACAGGGAAAGCCTTGGCGTAGTGCTGCTGTTGAGGGTATATTGAAACGCAAGTAAAGGTGGGGTTTACTTTCCGAAGAATTTAATTGCTTCAATCTCGTCTACTGACAGTAGCCCGTTATCGGCCAATCTGCGGAGGAACTTGCTATGTCAGCGACTATTATAGGAACTACTGAACCGGCCATCGAACTAAATCAGTTGTCGAACGATCTCTCCGATGCCGTTAGTACATCTACGGCTTTATTCACACCCTGGACGAATGTTTGTTCGGTGAACAACTTAGCTGAACCGGACATAGCTTTCGTCGGACTGTCCTCTTTACTTAGTTCGTTACTGAAATGACCGCCGATTATAAGGACGTTACCAGTCGAGCCTAATACTTGAATGGATCGCCACTTGCCGCCAACCTTAATACTATTAGCTTTTCTGCCCTCAAGTTCCTACAGTTTGCGATCACGTTCGCTATGACCAGTCTTGAGATATGTCCATCCGTCCTTAAGTCCTTTTATGACGCCCTTTTTCGTACCTTTGGTGGTAAAAGCAAGTGTTCGCTTGCCGGTAAGTCCTTGGCTGTTTCCGTTATAGAATGAGTCATTGATAATAGATTAAGGCCCTGTGTTTTTACTCCGGTAAGCAAGCCAGCTTTCCACAAAACACCCCTCTGCCCCGACAAGCAATAACTCATGCTGCCCTCTAAACCAGTATCCCATGCCAATTATCTCTTTATCCCACACCAAACAGGTTTTGTACTCAAACCCCCAAGCTATCACCACAGACAAAGCCTCTATTAGTTTTGGTGCGGTTGCCCACAAATATAAGACAGCATTTTTGGTTTCGGGCAAGGTCATGGTTTTTATTTCGTCTACGGTCATTGTTGGATATTTATTTTCTATTTGGCGGGAAGTGGTAGACGAAAAGTCATATTCCCACGGCGGATCGGCATACACAACCCCGTATTCCCCCTCGGCCATTTTGGGAGTTTCGAGTTTTGGCTTATTGGCTTGTACCAGCTTCAACACTTGGTTGCGGACAGGGATCTCTCCAGCTTCCCTTGCTTTGGCAACAACCTCAACTATTGCATCTTCGTTTCGGCCTAACTCCTGTGCGTAATGAGATTGTTTGTAGTTTATGCCGTCGGGAAGTTGACGCTTTCCTGCACGGGAAGACGTCGTATTTGTTGTTTTAGTCAGCATCTCACCCATCCGTGCCTCTGCGTAGAGCAATTCTTCCGCGAGGTCCTGCGTATCCTCTAATGTCGCCTGGCAAGCCGCCGCACTCTCTCCAAGTTGCGTAATACTCTTAATGGCCTTGATCTGAAACGCCAGCTTCGATGTTGCCATTACGGTAAGCAGTAGTGGCTAACTCCTTGCATCTCCTTAATGCCATAATCGTCGGGAAAGGCTACAATGCCATCCCCGTCGATACTGTACCCCTCTACTCCCCTTTTGGTCGGTGTAACGGTCTAACTTCTTGCTCTAAGAGATTTACCCCTGTCAGGAGGAATCGATATTCACGCCATCAAAAACGCGGTTTTCTTGTTATATACAATAGTGGCACTTGTTACGCCTGTACGCATTATTAAGCTAAAAGTCAACATTGGGTCTTTTCCGTCCATGTTACGCTAACGGTTGCCGGTGTATCGTTGTCGAACGTCTTGACAGGTTAGCAAGGGACTTACAGGTGCAAATGAAGTTGATAGGGTTGCTGTGTTCTAAGGGTGTCGCTTTGATTAGTGCTGACACTCAACAGGACGTAACGGAAGCATATCAAGGCGATCCTGTGAATAAGTTAGTATTGCAGATTCTCGGTGAAGTTTCGGAGTGTGACAAAGCCATGATCGCCAAGAAACTCACAAAAGGCCGTCAAACGAAACGATTAAGATACGGTCGTTGCGAGGGCCAAAAGCCTTTCGGCGATAATCCCGGTGAAGCTGATACGGTTGATCGCATGAAACAGCTACGCCGCAAAAAGGACGGTGAACGCCTTGGCTTTTACCATATAGCCCGAATCCTCAACGATGAAAACCGGCCTACAAGGCGTGGTGGTAAGTGGCAAGGCCAGTCTGTTGCTAAAATTGCCAAACGCCTCAAATGGCCTTGTGATTGAAACGGCGAAACAGGAGAAAAGACAAGGTAGATCGCCCCTTTTCCCTCTCGATGAGGGGTAAATCCATACTATACTTGCCAAATAACGGGATTGTGCCTTAATAGTCCTTAAAACCCGATAACTTCAAGGAAGTGGGTAGTCGAGGGAGGGCTATATATGGTCTTGAAGTTACCATATTGCGACATACCCCCTTAAATAGCTGTTTGTCAACTTACTTTGTCGTTATTCGTAATAAGTGGGTTCTGCTTACTCTTATGTTCTCTTATAAATTTTGCATTTTTTCTTTTTTCAGTCTGTTTACCTATACTCCTATAAGAGCCTTAAGCATATCCTCCATTTCAGCTTCCAAGAATTTCGCCCTTGCGATACATACCTCTTTACTCACGGTGAAATCATATATTAATTTCCCGATAACTCTCCGCACTTTGACTTCTTTCTCGCTTATGCTATTCTCTATGTCCCTATGTCACCTTAGCCAGTTCTTCTGTTTCCGGGTCGTGTTTACATAAAAGACCTATCCCCTTGTTTTCTTAATGAATCAGCTCGTACAATCCTCTGCTTGCGGCTTTGCATTGACATAGTATATGGGCCGTGCTTTGTTTCGCTGCGAGTTCCCTGTCGTATGTAAATCCCTTACCTTTGCATATTGGACAATCATTCATTTTCTTGCTCTCGTTGGTTCAGAATCATTAAAGTATAGAATATCGAATTAGCTTGTTTTTAGAACGGTATATCGTCGCCGCCCGGACCAAATGGGGCTGGTTCTTCTGCTGGATTCTCGCTCTGCTGTGAGCCGCCCTGATCGTCGCTGCCCATAAACTCAAAACTCTCAACGAACACACTTAGTTTGCTTCGCTTCGATCCGTCTTGCGCCTGCCATGTGTCGAATTTCAATCTACCCTCGACAAATAGCGGGTCGCCCTTATGCAGATACTTGTGAATAACCTCGGCACGCTTACCGAACATTTTGCATTCGGTAAAGCAAACTTCCTCACCTTGCGACCCATCCTGTTTCTTGTATTTGCGATTCGTCGCAAGGCTAAACTCGACAACTGCCGTCTGGCTTGGCAAATAAGACAACTGCGGATCGCGTGTCAAATTACCCATCAAGATAACTTTGTTATAACTTGCCATACCATATATCCCTTACCGCTGCATTCCACTGAAACACGAACCCATCGCCCAGCCCATCACGCACAGGCCAGCAAAACCAACTGCAAGCCCGCACGGTATCGCTATTGCAAGTAATGCCCAAATGCTCATATTTAACTCCTTAAAAAAACCGATAGGGACTGTGAATACGACAATAAAAATTGAAGTGTGATCGCCTTACGGTTAGATCGTCCCTGCCGATTGAGTTCAAAATTGATTGTTTTATTACCATATCCACACCTTTATTAAAACATACTTTCCGCGATGCGTCAAGATAAATCTTTGAGAATGTAAAGTTTTTTTCGTGTCGGTAATTCGGAATTTTCCGATTTATCTACCCCGCCTGTCGGCAAATAATTTGAGTTGTCAAGGAATACTTGACGGCTGCCAGCGTGTCCTCCAGCTTTGCCCGGTAAAAAGCTATGTGTCTATATTTTCGCGTTTCATCGACACGTCCCCGGTATATGTCGATGGCGTAAACATTTTTATTCGGTCCAGATTGTCGGGTCGTATACCTTATGAGAGTGCCGCAGCCGTTTTCTATACCTTACGACTTTTTGGTACCCAAAAGGAGTCCGGTCTATACCTTAGCTTTTTCATGGATATCGCTCCCGGACTCTATATCATACGTCCCAACGCTACGGGCCGTATACCGTAGTCTTATTGCTGCTCGTCGATCGATCGCTCCTTTCAAATGCGAAGCCGGATTCGTATTTAGAATATTTCGTAAAGCAGGTTCCGGCGGGGGAAGGTGCTTTTTTCGATGGTTCCCCTACCAGAACTTTCTATACTTCCCCTCGATCCAGCCAAGTGCTTTGAAGTGACGTAGAGGGGTATCTTTGCTTATACCCTTTTCGTCTAACCAAACCTGCCATGTCGGTAAAGGCGCATTTGCGCTTTTATCTACTTCGCCCGTCCTGAAAGCCAACTTCTGATAAAACACCCAAAGAGCTGAAATTACATCCCGTCAAATAGGGGGAGGTTGGGTTCGTCCGAAATGGCGCACCGTGCGCCATTTGGCGATAAGTGACCATAGTGCCTGCGGGGACACTTTGGTTGTTTCCGCTCCTTGATATTATTGCCAATATTAACTATGTTAGTCCGCGAACATAGCGACACTGCGATTAAGCCCTCTGGCTTCACCGCTGTTGCTTTGGGGGTATAATCATACCGGCGGCGGGGTGTTCGTCCACTGATGAGGACGTGAGGCGGTATTTATTATGCTCTATAATGCTTGGCCGTTTCCAGTGTCCGCCTGTTTGTCAGGCGATAACAGCCTTAAAATTCTAAAAGACAGCGTTTTCATTCTGCCATGTACCAATCGCGTCTTTTGCCAGTTCGTCGCATACCTCATTGCGTTCCCGTGGAATCCATCGGAAAGATATGTTCCAGAAGTTACCAGATAACTCTTGCGCTTTCAGTGCCGATTCTTTGTATAGTCCCTGTTTGATTTTCCACTTGCCTGTCATCTGCATAATAACCAGCTTGCTATCGCCATATATCTCTATCTTGCTATGATTATAAGGGCGTAGGAACTCCAACACCTTAATCAAGCCCTCATATTCGGCTGTATTGCTGCCGCCAGCCTTACCGAGATAATATCCTTGTTCAAGTAATACCTCTTTGCCGTCAGCGATATGCACCCCGCAGGCGCAATGCCCTATCGGGTTCTCGCTACAAGCACCATCAAAGTAAGCTGTTATCATAGAATTCCTTACCTGCCCTGTCAAGGGCCATATACGCCTCGCCAGCGTTCGAATGCCTGATAAAGGGCATTCAACTGATGGTTACAAAAACAAGATTTTAACATGCTTTCGGCTTAAAATTCTGAAAAACCGCATTTTTAATCGCACCCGGCAGGATTTTAACTTGCAATTTCCGTGTAGTCGAACTGAACAAGCCCCTCTTGACGAACTGGAAACGGCGTTTTTTCAACTGTATCGGTGTTTCTTATCCTATGTTAACCGTATTGCTTCGTATTTGCACGCCACAAAAACAAGATTTCAACAAGATTTCAAACATTAGCTTCCGCCCGTTCCTGTTTTGCCTTTTGTGTTTCTGCTTGGTTGCGTTAGATCGGGTATCGCCTCCGCAGCGTCTCTCTGTTGCTCTTCGAATATATGCGTGTAGCGTCGGGTCATTTCAGGTGACAAGTGCCTCATGGCCTTTTGTCGGACCGCTTCCGATATTTCAGAGTTCATTCCCATAAGCGAGCAATAAGTATGCCGAATACTGTGGAAATCAAAGTACTCCCCATTAGTATCGACGTAGGGTATTGGCGGGTCGGCATGAGCAAGATCAAATCGAACCATCCTTGCAGTGGCGTAGGGTACACTAAAAACCTGTACGCTGCCAAGTTTATTCTTACAAAGCTGTTGTATCTCTGCTGATATTGCCGGTTTCAGATATTTTGTGTCCCTTTGTTTATTTTTGCTCTTATCGCCTCCGATTATAAACTTATGTTCCTTAAAGTTAAAATCCCGTACCTGTAATCGTCCGATCTCGGCTTTCCGCAAGCCTGTTTCACCTGCGAACCGATATAATAGGCTGCGTTCCGTGCCGGTCAAGCCGCAGACTTTCTCCCCTGTGATCGCCGCCTCAAGGAAGTGTAGAAAATCGTTAAGGTCGAGTGCGCGGCGGGGGTGCCTGCGATCTGTCTGCGGATTATCTAAACCCTCTAAGTATTCTATCGGCGAACTAATCGCTTTCCGTGTTCTTACCATCCAGCGACAAAAGAACTTCGCCGCACCCAATAGGGAGTTATACCGCCGCTTGCTTATACCATCCCCGCCGTCCCGTCGATCATCAAGGTAGTTTTTCAATATGTCCTGTGATATATCCGACCACGTTACAAAACCACAATCTCGAAATACCCCGTTAATCATTCCAGTAATCTCTTTGATATGGGTGGCCGTGCGTTCCTTTGCCTCTAAAGACTTCCCAAACTCTACAACCAACTCTGTCAGTGGTTTCCCTGCCGCCGCCCACTGGTTACTTAATAGCCCGAACTCTGCCATTTTCTCTTTAATCGCAATAGGTATGCGTTCAAGCTGCTTTGATAACTCGGTACCGGGCTGGCTGTTTTCTCGCTGGCAGCGCAGTAAATCTTCGAACCTCTTGGCAAGTGTTATGCTCTCGGCCTCGTTGGTGTAGGCTTTGAGTTTTCGCTTTATGCCGTGATTGTCCTCAAATTCAATATACCATTGAGTAGTTTCGACAAGTATCTTGTTACCAGCCTTTGTGAGTCGTGCCTGTGTTGCATGGCCTTTGCGATCTTTGAACTTGGCGAACCGCTTACCCGCATCTTTGCCTCGCTTGCAGGTAAACTTCTTTGCTCCTACTGGTAGCAGTTTGGAGTATGTTGGTTTAAATATTCTCATGTTATTTTCCTTTTTTATAGTTTCATTTTAAGATATTGAGGCGTTCGAGTATCGCTTTGACGGTGTTCGTTGACCACTTCGCGCCGCTTCTGGTAGGACGTTCTTCACGGTTCAGAACCCTTGCAATGTCAGGATAAGATAACTGATCTTCGCCGGGTTTATCGTTGTAGAGCTGTTTTATGCGTTCGACAGTTTCACTTTCGCCCGGAAAAAATCCAAAGGGCTTTACGCCCGGACTCCCACAACGTCCGTCCTTTGCCCGTTTCGCTTTTTTAGTCTCTTGTCGTAAAGCATTAAACCACTTTTCTGCTTGTGAGGGCCAGTACACTTCCATTCCTGAAAGTTCGTTTTTGCAGCCATAATCATCTATAAAAAACGTTGTGTCTTGGCTATTTATCGCTAAGTCCTCAGCACAACAACCCTCATCTAAAACATTTCCCCAAAAACTTGCCCAGTTCATAAATGCTGGCACAAGGAATCGCATATAGTCAAAAACATGCACAAACTCATGCGCAACAACACACTTAAACTTATTCTCGTTTTCAATAAGTTCGGGCTTACTGCGAATCTGTATTTCTCCGGTAAAAGCCGCAGGCCCCTCTACTGGTTGACATTTGCCCGGACAACAGATAACCTCATAAAAGTTATTTTTGTAGCAACCAAGTAGGTCTTTGTTATCATCTGCCTTTAGCCAGCCGATTGATTGACAACCAACCGCCAGCCATTCTTTTATGCTTATTGGTAATGTTGCATGTTTGTGAAGTAGCTGTACCCCTTGACCATCAAACTCTGGCCGCAGGGCATTTTCATCCGTAGCGTCAAAAACAAGCAACTCGTCCTTTTCAATGCTTTCAATAACTTCATTAACCCACCGATGTGGGCCAGAGCAATCAGGGCCGTAAATATCAATATGATTCCGAAGCTCAAACTTACGTTCCATAGTTTTCATTTAATTATCCTTTCAGTAAGCAAAGACAGTCCCCGGCGATTGCCGGAGGACCGTCCTGCGGTTTCTTCGCTTATTTGGTACACTAATTACTCGTGGCTTTCTTCTTTCGATTGGTACACTATCATTTTTTGGATTCCTTTTGCTCATTGGTACACTTTATCACACTGGGTTTCTAATTTTCATTGGTACACTATCTGTTACTGGGCTTCTTTGGCCTAATGGTACACTTTTTCCGTCTGGACTTCTAACAATTTGTGGTACACTTTTGCATCCTGGGTTTCTAAAGTTTTATGGTACACTTCCGTACTTTGGGCTTCTTCGCAAATCTGGTACACTCTATTTCCTTGGGTTTCTTCTTTTGTTTGGTACACTTACACACTCTGGGTTTCTTCGCAAGGATGGTACACTTAATTTCTCTGGGTTTCTATAACACACTGGTACACTCCGATACTATGGGTTTCTTCTCAATCTTGGTACACTTTGAACATCTGGTTTTCTACAATTTTTTGGTACACTTATCATTTCTGGGTTTCTCCGCGAGAATGGTTATTTCGCATGTTCATGCCCTAATACGGCCTCATGGTACGTCCTTGTTATTTCTAATCCTTCAAGTTCTCGCCACGCAAGCCATAAGTCTTGAAGGAACATTTTCACCATATACCGGATTGCCATGTTGTTCCGGTGTCCTTTGCTTTTGTCATCATGTTTCGGGTCGTTTTCCAGACGATGTTTGTAGTTATCGTATACGTCACGATAAGTGCCTTTATTTTTTATGAAACAACTACCCAATACGCCGACCATCTTTGTTTTCAGGAACGGGTTGAACGTGATACCCTTTTTGGTTTGCTCTTTGCCTTCCTTGTCGGTGTAAGCCTGATCGACCAAATGATCTTTGTATCTTCCACGCCCCCTGCCGTCACTGGCAACGTCCAGCCCTGCATACTTCCAAAATTTACTGATCCGGTTGGCCTTGTGAATGTCAAACTCCGTTAGAATCACCGCCGACATTAACGGCCCGCATCCTTTAACGTCTTTTAGGAATGCATCCCACAACGGATGTTGCTTAACGCAGGTTGCAATAACCTTTGCCATGTGTTCCTCGCGACCAAGCTGAGCCGTGTACATCTGCACAAACAGGAGCATCGCCGCATCTGAAATAACCTGATATTTCTCGTAATCGACCTTTAGGTAGTTACTTGGCCTTGACAGTGCGAACGCATCGGCGATCCGGCTGTATTCGGCTCTCGCAACCAGTAAAAAATGCTTGCCCTCGGCTTCAATACCGGCCTCTTTTTCGCCCGGTGCTTGTCCAAGCCTGATCTTTATCTCCGCAACGATTCGGTTTCCTGTCTGCACCCTCTCGTGCTGCATATCATACAGTGATCTTACTAATGATTTTGGAATATTCATAACATTTTCCTTTTAAGTAGTTTCCTGTTCACAATAAGGACAACCCCCCAGCAATCGCCGAGGGACCGCCCTTGCGTTTTCTTTTAGTGGCCCATCGTTTCAAGCACGATTGCGGTTGTAGCCATAGCACCAAATTCCGGGTTGCTCACCAAGGCCGTCGCGTCTTTTATACATGCTTTCTGCTTTCCATATCCTAACTCCTCTAAATGACGACAGGCTCCGCTATTCGAGTGATTAGCAGCAGAACGCAAACCAGCCATTAAAGCGCAAATAACTTTTTCGCGGTCAGTCATAGTTTCTAAAAAAGCCTCGATCGGTGCAAAATCAGGAAGTTCCGTTTCGTCGTGTTCGTCCGGGTGTTCCTGTTCCAACAATTCTGAATGTACCTTACTCGCCATTTCCGGGTTAGTCACCGCTAAAATAATGGCCTTAACAAGATCGTCGGACGCCATTACCTCTTTAAGCGTCGCCTCTAACTGGACCTTTTCGAGTATCGCCGCTAATTGGACGTTAGACAGATCCCCAAGAATATCATTCAGTATCTTATCAAACAGTCCGTCTCTTTCGGCTCGCTCTGCATACTTCCTTTCTTCTTCTGGCAGTAAGGCTATCAAGGCTTCTGTAACCAGTACCCTATCTTCCAGTGTAAGGCCTGCCAGTGATTCCAAGAGGCTGATTATCAAAGTGTCTAACACTTCAGGCCCCCTCTTTGGCAGATCGGAACACACTGCCTTAATATCCGCCTCCGAGGGCTTTTCCCCTTTCATCTTTGCGATTGCCGTCAATGCCGCCCTCTGATATTTGGGGCTATAACAGTCTAACGCGATTCTACAATGGGCTGCGCGATCGACAAGCACGGTGTTTTCTGTTTTTGCTTCAACGTCTGGTTTGCTCTCTTTTGGTTCCATGATTTACTCCTTGTAAAGGTGGCCGGAGGACGTAATGACGCCCAAAAGAGTGCGCTGCCGTCGTTACCGATAGACATGCCTCCGGCCATAAGTTCGGGGTTAGTGTGAGTTGGTGATGTTCTTTTGGTTCCATGATTACAATATAACGCGTTTTGAGGATTTGTCAAGAATAAAAAATGAATATATCTGCATTAGACAGGTGGTAAGTAGGACATCCACCCTTAAAACGCTGTTTTTGAATAGATTAGAGGTGTTGACTTTATTTTTCTAAAACACGGAATGTTACGGGCCGTCTGTTTAGTTATCGGCAAGTCGTTCTATTGCTAACTTGGATTCCACAATAACCATTCGAGTACCAAGACCTCCGACACTCTCGGTTAAATGTTTAAGATCAGTTCTTATCTCAAGATGGTTGCTCGCCATGGTTTTTTCGATTCTCATAGAATCGCCCTTTATGCACTCGAATTTATCTCGCAGGAACCAGCCAATTATAGTCATGCAAACAACCATCCCTGCTGTAAATAATGACATCCATATTTTTAATCCGCCGATTGTCAAAGAATTTTCTTCGCTCATTTTGTCCTCATTATTTTAAGTGTGGTTTTTTAGAATTTTCATTATCATAAACCAACTAACTGCTGTTATACCAATTCCAATTATTAAAGCAAGTACTTTTACCAGAAATGCAAAATCAACCTGGGAGCTTTCGGATAATACCGAAAAAAGAATTACAGGCAGATATGAAACGGTATCGCTCACAGCTTATCTCTCCTCCGAAATAGTTTACTTAACGATACAATCATAACATTTTTACTGCCTTAAGTCAACAAAAATATACACTACAAACAATGAAAAAAACGATAACCTGTGTTTTTGACCCAAAAACCAATGGTTATTAATTTATTATCGACATTTCATCAGCGAAGCATCAGATTTATCGATGGAGTCTGCTTAATTTCCTATACATGAGGCCCTTTATGGTCGTCTCACTTTAAAAAGTTGTCAAGAATAAAATTATTTTTTTCTGCCGTCCTGTGGTTTAATCGGAAAATACACCAATGCCAGGAAACTTAGAGAGCCGCTTTAATGTGCATTGCATGCCCGGTTTCGTTTTATGGACAAATGCTGTTTGGTATCGCTTTGGTATCTGGTTTTTATTTTTTTGAGCTTCCTGCTTTTTTTCGGTCAAAGAATGCCTCTTGCATGTCATACCGAAAGCTGTACTTTATTGCTTTGAGGATATTGAAACGAGGCAAGGATGAACAAAAAACAACTGATAATAATGTGGGTTGGTATTGCAGCGATATTGATCGGTAGCATGTTCCCATATTGGTATATGTCAGGTGCGGCCCGCACAAGAGGCGGCAATCATGGCTATATCAGACCATTGGGGCGGCATTTTATCTTCACCCCGCCAAGTCTCATAGGTTACTTATCCGATTCGGCTGTTTGGATCGACCTTGCTCCATTGCACATAGAATGGACGGTTATTTCAGTTGTCACTATCGGCTTATTTGTTGCTTTCAGAGGCAAGGAAAAATGAGAACGTATAAAATCGTAAATCAGTTTACCCGCAAAGTTATCTTTGAATCAAGGACCACTCACATAAAATTATGCGTAGAAGCAGCAATTAAAGCTAATGCTGATTTGCGCGGTGCTGATTTAGGGGGTGCTGACTTGAACGGTGCGGACCTAAGCAGTGCTGATTTGCGCGGTGCTGACTTGCGCGGTACTGATCTGAGGGGCGTTAATTTGCAGGGTGTTAATTTGAGTGATGCTGATCTGAGGGGAGTTAATTTGTGGGGTACTGACTTGAGGGGAGTTAATTTGTGCGATGTTGACTTGAGGGGTACTGATCTGAGCGGTGTTAGGATCGACAAAAAACAAAAAGACATAATTATAGAAGCCTGAAATCTAAGAATCCAAATGAAAGATAACTCAGAAAGTTCTTTTATCATATACGTCGCGATAACCATACTTCTTGTCGGTGTAACGTGGATTTATCGCATGGTTAAGGTGGGAAGATAGGAAAAATCCCCCACCATTATTATATTTTCAAAGGAAAAATGATTATGGAAACTATCACATACATAAGGGGTTTGGATAATGCACAGTGCTGAGAAAAAAGGCCTTATACTAAAACATGAAAACTCCGACGTAAATGCGAAGCTGGGCAGTATTCTCGGTAAAGATTTTGTTGACTACCGGGACGCTTTCGCTAAATCGCAAGATTATATAACCCCTGATTTTCCGCTAACAGTTTATTTGGAGTTAATGAATCGGTGCAATCTTAATTGTGTGATGTGCGATAAAATAAACCACAAACCTCCGCACTATAAATTATCTTTTAAGGTAATCAAAAAGATACTTGATGAGTGCCAACAATACAAAATGCCCTCGGTGGTATTGGGTTCTTCTTCAGAGTTACTGATGCACCCTGAAATACCACAAATCTTGTCCATGATAAAAGACGCTGGCGTGATAGATGTGTTTTTCCGAACAAATGGAGTCCTACTGACAGATGAAATCATAGATTCTGTCATTGAGTTGGGCGTTACAAGGGTGTTAGTATCGCTTGATGCAGTAACACCAGAGACATACAAAAAGATTAGAGGGCATGATTATCTTGAGCAAGTAGAGAATAATATTGAAAGATTGATTTCTCGCAGAAACGATTTGCCAACAATAAGAGTATCTTTTGTAGAGCAGCCCATTAACCGTCACGAAAAAGAAAGATTCCTCGCAAAATGGAGAGACAGGGTTGATTGCGTGGATTTTCAAAGATTGGTAACAGGTAAGTCTGAATCAGACTATATAGAGAATCCTTATTGCGCATCACCTTTTTATTCATTGAATATAACCGCTAATGGGAATATCAATCCGTGTTGTGAATTATTTCATAGCAGGAACCAAGTATTAGGCAATATATATTCTGATAGTCTAAAAGACGTATGGCATGGAAAGGCGATAAACGATATTCGTCAATCTATAAAAACAAAATGTTTTACTACAGTATGTAGCACCTGTTTAAGCTCGAGATGAAAAGTAACCCGGATGACACCGATGATAGTCAACAGCGATCTTTGCCTGGATCAATTCCAATTATTTTAGTTCTTGCAGTATATGGCATTTAATGGCTTAGTTGGCCCCTAAGAAAGCTCTTTTGTCTGCATTAGTTATTGTCCAAGTATCTCCTGACCTTATTGGAACAGTTGCACTATTTACCTTACCCGATACTGCACTGGTAATTGCGCGTCGAGTTCCAGTGGGCGTTTCTATTTCCATACCCCCCCCTTGTGTACTCTCGCACACTAAAAAGCCATCGGACGCTGCTGTTCCGGTTGAACCAATAGATGTCCATGCACCAAAAACATGAGCATTTACAGTATCATTCGCCGTATCGTCCACATATTTTTTATTAGCCACTTGTTTATCAAGCGTAGGCGCAGCACTTGTCGCCAGTGCAGAGGCGTCAGGAAGCGTTCCGTCCATCTTGGCCGCTGTTACCGCTGCGGTAGCTAATTTTGGCGTAGTGACAGAACTGGAAGCTAATTGGCTGTCTGTTATCCCTAAAGCCAGAATGGTATCGTATATCTGGTCTATTGGATCGTTAAGCTGGGCCGCAAAGACTGTCTCCCCCGTCGTTGGTGTCCCCGCGCCTAATGGTCTTGAGTATGTAATTCCCATAATAAGCCTTTCGTTTTATAATTCATTTAATGCAAAACCGGTTCCGGTCTATATTTCAATGTCATTATCATAATATCTGTATCGCCGCTATTTGATGTTGAAAGCTGAAGTTGAGAATTTCTCCCTTTGGTTCCTCTTGGAAAACGGGTATGTACTTGGCGGAATTTCTTATCAGACCCACCATAAACATCTGTTCCGTAAACAGCGGAACCATACAATGCTGTTCCTGCCGCCACTGTGCCTGTACCGATAACCAAAGTGGCGGATTTCTGGAAAGTGCCCTCGTTAATATCAAGCCCTGCTATAAAAGTTACACCAGTGGTATTCGCTCCTATTGTAATGGAACTATAAACAGAATTGGCCGGAATATCTTGAGGATGGAATCTCTTGGAGTTCAGTTTGGTTACTATGTCTTGATCCGTCGAGGTTCCGAAATCAGTAAAATTCAGAAAGTCAGCTACGCCAAAAACGTCATGTTCCTGTATATATTTATTGTCGTTGTCAGCAGTATATAAGTGTTCACCTAAAGCGTTAGGCGCAAAGACATTAAAATAATTCGTTGCCCATGTAACCGTGCCCCACCCTGCGGTTCGCAATTGTCTGGCAAGTATCAAAGGGAGCGTGTGAGTTGCCCATACTATTGTATTGTTATTGACCGAGCCTGAAGATGTATAGGAAAGATAGTATCTTTCTTTGTAAAGAACACCAACCGAATTACCCCTTTGGCCTTGGGCGATTCCTTTTATCCTGTTAGCGATACCGTCAGCGATAGGAACTGCGAAGTCACCGTCTTCGGCTTGAGTATTAAAGTCGGCCCAATATATATTATCCTTGCCTTGCCAAACCAGCCCTGTCCCAATATCGACAATGGAATTATGGGAAGTACAACCTCTATCGGAAATCTTTAACAAATCATTCGACGGATCTGCATTTGCAAGGAAGAATGTCTTTTCTACTGTATATACATACAAGTCTCTGTTGAACTCTTTAATTCCTGTAATATCTTCTGAAAGATAAAAAGCACTCGTTACTAAGAACATGTCCGGTGTGTCCAATTCAGAGAACACAAGTTTCTGGCCTAATGACTCTGCCGTATTTTGCCCTACACCCCACAGTCTTTTGTTAGCAACTACCGGGAACTTCAATTTAGGCGGTGTACCAGCATCAGCAGGGACTTCTTCACCTTCCTCGCCCACGGGAGTTTCGTCTGTAAACGTCGTACCCGAAGAATACGAGCCTACGAAAAGAAACGGGCCATCAGATTGGTCAGGTGGACTTCTATATATATTATTCTTTGACGTACCAGAAGCCACGGCGGGTAAAGATGACAATGCCATGCTAACGGTAGTGTTAGCACTTATATCTGCCCCAGCAGCGGTTAAACCACTTGACGCAGCCGAAGGGCCAGACTCACCAAACTTAGTGGTCGTTCCGCTATCGTCAAAAAATGCTGTGAATTTATAGAAATAATCACCGTTAAATTGCAATCCTCTTTTGTCCGCCGTTGCTGTATCAGTTACGGCAGGTGTTCCTATTGATGGCGCAGTAAGTCCCAATACAGTAGCAGGATTATCTATCGTAGCAGAATCATCGCCGGTAACATCAGTATCGTTCCACCTCAAAGGCGTATCTTTGCCGTTAGCAATTATTAAATCCTGCGCGTCATTAACACTGAACACGGCGTAATTAACCTGAAAAGCATCGGTGAGATTAGACGAAAGGATAGATACCCATTCATCCGTACCGCCTGTCTCCCAGAACTCTACCGCTGTATTTGCACCAGCATCTCTTGACGCCACTAAGATTTCTGTCCCGTTCAAGTTAATCCATGTAAACGTGAGAGGTGCCGTAGCAAGGATAGACTCGCTTGTGTTGACGAAATAAGGTTGGAACGGCCCTCTTGTCTGTAAGAAATTGCCATCGGCTATGATATAGAAATTCTGCAACAACTGAAACTGGTTCTTTTCAATATTCGTAGCAAGGGTATCTTCTATCAGTCCACCAGAAAAATCATTGAAGATTATCGGTTGCCACGTCTCGACTTGGCCGATAGTCTGCAATGCCTGAACTTGTGGGGCTATTCTGCCTCCCATAATAAACCTTTCATTTTATAATTCATTATTTTTTTAATTTAACGCGATGTCGCAAACTTGCGCTTGTTCAAAAATAGCATCTACCATGTTCGTAGCCAGATCCGGCCCCTGCCTCTCGAATAAACGGAAATTCTTATCTGCTGTCGGGGCCGTATCGACCTGACAATTCCACCAACAAAAGCAGGCTGTAATCATGCTTTGAGGTTCAATACCATGCCTTAACCCCTCTAAGATAGCGAATTCAAGCAACGCGGTATAAGTCTCGCGCCCGAAGCTAACGCCGTTCTGAATGCCGAGTATCTTCCGGCGATGTGCAACTTCGTGTGTCAAGTTTTCAAACAGTTCTTCAAAGACATCATCATACCCGCCCGGGCCAATCGGGAGCAAAACCTTAGATTCCGACAATTTAAAGAGGGCGGCGGAAATAATATCTAAGTTTGGCTCATCCTTTTTGAGTTCTAAGTCAAGTTCCCCTGCGTACCAGTCGCGCTCTTTAACTTCTCTCAATTCGTCGTTTTGATATGCCATTATCTTGATCTCCCAAATGTCCTTGTCGGTATCGTTCGCACTTGCGTTGTTCTGGTTGGCTCCGTCCTTGTCTGCGTTGTTCGCCCAAATGTTCCCGTAGAGGTTCCCGTTGACTTCTGTTTCTTAAACACCGGCTTAATTATATCTCTTGGGCCTGTAAACGGTAAACCCTTTCTCTCTAATGCAACTTGCACTGTCCCAACTAAAGCCCTCTGGAAACTTTCTCCGGCTTTTTTGGTATCACCTCCCGCAACCTGCACTGCTGATTTCGTCGCATCAAATGCTACTTCCCCGGCTACTTTTACATAGTCAGCTAACAAATTATTGAGTTCTGCTTGTCGAAAAGTTTTGCCCTCGATTGCAAATTCAATGGCAGGGGCAAGCACATCTCCCGCAAAAGGTAAAATTCCAACTGCATCGGTAGTAATGTCTGTAACAAAGTCGGAAAAATCTTTTCTCTTCTTAGGAACACGCCCTGTCAAGAGAAGTCCAAAAAAAGCCGTCGTAAGTGCGCCTGTGCCTAACTTGATGAGTCTTGCCATTACTACGGAACTGGCAACCGCACCGAATGATTTAGCGAACTGTTTTTTGTCACCTTTCGCTAAAGAATCCCTGCCCCTAACAGAGACATTCAACATTGCCTCTCTTGGCGCACGAAACGGAATAGTTGCCCGCAAAAAGAAGTTGGGGTTTGTTAAGAGAACCGATCTTGCAAAATGGTCCCACATAGGCTGTGTGAGTCTTACTACTCTTTCCGTTTCTATCGACACCGCTTTCCAGAACTCGTCGCCTTTTAGATTCGTGGTATCTTTTATTTTTCTCTGCACCATTACGTCGATACCCTGAATCGTGGTTTTGTCCATCTTTTTGAGTGACGCTAAGGGTTTCAACGTAAGGCCGGGCTTATCAAATACAAGTGACTTAAATCCTTCGGACGCACTTATGTTTCCGATCTCCGGGGAAATTCTGCCTCCGTCAAACCTTAATCGCAGCGTAGGCGAGAATTTCTTCAACCTTGCCTCTTGCGCCTTGCCGGTTTGAACCTTAAACCCTTTTAATGGTACTGCATACTTAGGGTCCACCTCGGAAAAGGAAACAGGAAAAGAAGCGACCTGTACTAAGGGGGTGCTTGGCCTTAATCTTAATTTACTTTTAGCAAGATTGCTTAACAGTCCTTGGCCTGCTAATTCTAACACGTCTTTGTCAGAACTTAATCCCTGCGTCCGTTTGAATATCTTTATAATATCGTCCATTTCGTCAGAGCGTCCAGCATCTTCCATTGCATCTTGCCACTTCTTCGAGTTGATTAATCCTCTTGCATTGTGAAATGGAATTGCGGTTCTTGTTCTTGCGCCTACCTGAATCGTATTCCACATCTTTGTCCGAAACGAACCAAAGACTATGGGCAATTTGCTTCCTATTCTTGGCTGAAACGCAGACTGCTGTTCAACTGCTCTTGAAAAATTAATAACAAACCCACCTGTCTTCTTGGGAAGTCTTCTTACCGTGGCCCAATAATTCGGGTTTGTTGCTGGCTCATATCCCCATAAATTTCCAAGTTCCTCGTTTATCGCAGGGGCAGTAATCGCCCGGTTTTGTGCGTTCGCTATATCCAGCATTTTTAATTGGTTTGGGGTTAATTTTTCAACGGCAGTGACAAGTTCTCGAATTGTAAAGTTCCTTATCTTCTCACCCTCTATTATGATCGCTTCGGTTTTACGGAGTTCTGACAAAGTATCTAAGTCTCTAATGCTCATCTCAATATCACCCAAAGTATCGGCACTTACGGTTCTAAGTTTGCCTCCTATGGAAACCTTAAAATCATTGTCAAAAGAATCATAAGTTTTTGTTGTTATGTTATGTTTAGCATATTGTTTTTTTAGAAAATCAACCGACTCAAATTGCGTCCTGTTAGCCTCCCTGAATCCATCCCAAATTTTGGTATCTAATACATCTTTAGTGGCAATTGCGTCTCTAACAGTAGACACCTGCACTAAAGTTGGAACTGTTCGGGATTGCCCGACCGTGCCTCTTTTGAGTATAGCAAAAACTCCGGGCTTTTTTGCTTTCGCAACAACACCTTTCTTGACTTCTCTTTTGAATATTTTCCTTTGCTTTTTACTGACAGACACTTCATTGACAGCTTTGGTTTCAGTCTCGGCTAAATCTCTTGTTCGTTTGCCGAATATCTCTTTGTTCTGAATCTCATTCTGCCGGACAATGAATTTCAGGGTATCTTCTGCCGTCCGAATGTCCTGCGTTTCCATATCGGATATAGCAACCTTTTTCAGCCTGCCTAATGATTCAATAAGTGGGTCGAATTGACTTAGCGCGTCTCGTGTATCTACGTCTAACGCCTCCATGCCCTCTGACAGATCAACACCTAAATCTTTGACCTTACCCAACACAATTTCAAGTTCTTCCCTCTTGGCGGTGGAAAGTTTTTGCAAGTCTACGGTGGCATCGAATTCGAGTATTCTCTTTCTCGCGGCGGGACGAAGTTTACCGAAAGCCTCCTTGCCTAATCGGTTGTCTTTCTTGAGTTGTTTGAATGTCGTTTTGTAACTTGCTACGGCTTGCTTTTTTTCTGCTTGGCTAATAAATTCACCTATCTTATCAGCGAACGCCGCCATCTTTGCGGGCGAATCCACTTTGGCTAATGAAGTGATGAGTTTCTTTGCAATTACCGGGTCTTTGGCGTATTCAGTAACCAGCTTTCTCGCATCCTGCAAAGCACCCTTTTCGACTTTGCGGGCAGTCCTGAAATCATCTAACCGCCTCTTGGCAATATCATTAGACGCTTTCTGTCCTGCCTTGAATCCTACCGGAAGACCTTGTGTTTGAGCAAACCTTAATTCTCCCTGCACTTCTGGGGTGACTATCTGCTGTTCCGCTCTTGTAAGGCCCGGCCCTTTTTTGGATTTAGGGACGAAATCGGACGGCTGAAACTCCGTTATAATGAGTTCTTTGCTTAGAATCTTCTTTAATGTAGCATCGGCTTTGATCGTTTCAAGACTTTTGCCGAGAATCTTGGCTGCTTCTGT